>JAABUP010002949.1_pt1 | contig 31241 bp, 24 predicted proteins | sample 5559201 | NCBI WGS metagenome assembly JAABUP01 (sample SAMN10711887, study PRJNA513373) | rock metagenome | isolation source: Antarctica rocks | place: Antarctica
GTCATCCATCACCCCAGTGTGCGCCTTCCCCGCCCGGCCTTGCAGACCCTGATCTGCCGGCCCTGATCTCTGCCGGCCCTGATCTGCCGGCCCTGATCTCTGCCGACCCTGATCTGCCGGCCCTGATCTGCCGGCCCTGATCTGCAGGCCCGACCTACCGGCGCTGACCTGCCTGCCGTGATCTGCCCGGCCCGCCGGCGCTGACTGCCGGCGAACCGGGCCGACTGCCGTCATCCCCAGTAGCGGTGGACGACCGAGTCGGATCCGCTGCGGACGTCCCTGATGTGGACGTGCTTACCCACGTTCGGCGCTTCCAGCATGTACGGAACACCGTCGACGATGCCGAGGTAGACGGCGACATGCCCGTCGTAGCCGACGATGTCGCCCGGCCGGGCGTCCCTCCACTCGACATCCAGGCCGGCCGACCGCTGATCCGCAGAGTTGGTGCCTATGCGGAAACCGGCCTGCGCCAGCACATACGCCGTGAGGCCCGAGCAGTCCAGGCCCACCGGCCCCTGACAGGAGTTCTTCGCCCCGCCGCCCCGCGAGCAGCCCTCGTCCGCCGGTCCGTCGTCGGTGCCCCCGCCCCAGACGTACGGGGTTCCGAGCATCGCCAGCCCGGCCGCCAGACCCTTCGCCATGCCCGGCGTCGGGGCGGTGATGGTGCGGCCGGCCAAGCCGTCGGGAACGAAAGAATTGTCAGGGATCACCACGCCGGTTCCCTGAACGCTCACCGTCGAGTGGCCCAGCGTCGGAAAGTACCGCGAGAACAGGAAGTAGAAGTTCCGGTTGCCGTAGGTGCTGCAGGCATCGCCGACGCCCGGGTAGGACGCCAGCGCCGCGCTGTTCGGCTGGTAGGGGGTGTAGTTGTACAGCGATGCCGTCGCCTTGTTGCGAATGGTGACAGTTGCTCCGCCGCAACCGCTTTCCTGGACGTTGTAGAGGATCCGGGTGGTGTCCCCGGCGTGGAAGTGATACTTGCCGGGATCCATCACGTACCGCGACCACTGCTTCGCGATTCGGCTGCCTGCTTGAAGAAACCCGCGTGCTCGGGGTCGCAGCTCGCGGTGCCGCCAGGACCGGTGTCCGGGCAATGCCAGCCCCATGCAGCGTCATAGTCGGCTTCCTCGACGTGGTCGGCGTTCAGCAGACCGGATTCCTTCTGCAGCGTCACCAGCATCACCTGCGGGTTGACGTGGCAGGCCAGCGAGGCCTTCCAGATCACCTCGGCCGCATCGTCGGTTCCACCGGGGATCGTCAGGCAGTACTTGTTCGCCTGCACCGTCGGGATTCGCAGCCGCAGGTTCTTCAGGCAGCGGTCGCCGGTGCAGGCGGCGCCCTGCGCAGCGATGAACGCGCGGATCTGCTCGAGGGACATGGCCTGGGAGTTGTAGAACACTTCGTCGGAGATGATGTAGCCGGGATCGAAGGTGTCCGGCACCCCGGAGGCGGCTTCGTTGTCCTGGGGGCAGGTGTCTGCGGCGGGATGGAAATCGTAGGCGGGGGTCTGCTGGTACAACCTCGTGACCAGGGCTTCGGCCGTCGTCCGCCAGCCGTTGTACCTCAGGCTCAGTTCCTTCTGCTGCACCAGCTCGGCCAGCGCCCAGTCCGGCCGCGCATCTTCGGCGTATCTCGGCGCACTGGCCAGCAGCGCGCTGAAGAACATCCGGGTGGCGCCGATGGCGTCTGTCCTGTCGTACTTGAGGTAGCCCTTCTGCGGCTGCTGGTACAGCCCCACGAAACCGTCCCTCTGCGCGAACGGATCGAGCGCGGACTCATGCATGGCCACCAGCAGGGCGATCCGGACGCCCCGCTGGTTGACCTTCATCGCCTTGCCGACGGAGATGATGGTCGCCGCGGTCTGGACCTGGGCGTTGCCCAGTTTGGCCCGGCCGAAGGTGCCGCCGGTCGGTGCTGATCCCGGCGTCTGTTCGGTGGTGGTGCACCCTTGCGCGCTGTGCGGGGATCCGGTCAGGTGCGGTATTCCGCCGGCATAGTCGACGACGGCCGCCCAGTGGTCCGGCCGGCCGCTCAAGGGCGCCGGACCGGTCGAATCCGTCGCCGACACCGGCCCGATCTGCCGGTGAGCCAGCCCCGGACCACCAGCGGCGGCGATGACGGCGACGACCAGGCCGACGGTCACCGTGAGCAGATTCCACCACACCGAACGCAGTCCCGGACGCCGGATCTGCGACGCTGTGGTGCGCTGCGGCACGTGCTCACCCCTGTTTGCTCCGGTCGGCCGGGTTCCGTCGGTTCGACGCCAGGAGCACTCGTCGGTTCCGTCGATGGGAACTTCTGCGCAGCGGACACCTGGGTGTCGATGCCCGCGAACCGGCCCATGAGCACGGTGTTCGGACGGCGTGCGTGAGGTCGAACAGCCGCCGTTAGATTGGCCGGATGACGAGCCCGAACAACGATCCGGAACCTGACCTGATCGCCAGGGTGCAGGGCCGGCTCGGCCACCTGACCCTGAACCGGCCGGCCCAGATCAACGCGCTGAGCGTCGAACTGATCACCCTCTTGCGGGACCAGCTGGCGGCGATGGCCGCGGACGACAGGGTCGAGCTGGTGCTGGTCGACGGCGCCGGGGAGCGCGGACTCTGCGCCGGCGGCGACGTCAAGGCGCTGTATTCGGGGATCGTCACCGGCGCCGGGCCGGGGGAGTTCTTCACCCGTGAGTACGCCATGAACGCCGCGATCGCCCACTACCGCAAGCCGTATGTGGCCGTGATGGACGGCATCACCATGGGCGGTGGAGTCGGCATCTCCGGCCACGGCTCGGTGCGCATCGTCACCGAACGCAGCAAGGTCGCCATGCCGGAGACCGCGATCGGGCTGTTCCCGGACGTCGGCGCACTGTACCTGCTGGCCAGATGCCCCGGCGAACTCGGCACCCACATGGCGCTGACCGGCGCCAGGTTGGACGCCGCCCAGTCGCTGCGCGCCGGGCTGGCTTCCCACTTCCTGCCGGCCGACCGGTTGCCCGGGCTGATCCAGCGCCTGAGCAGTGGCCGGGCGGCGCTGGACACCATCGATTGGCCGGCGCCGCCGCCGGAACCGCCCGGACTGGAACCGGGCTGGATCGACGCCTGCTACGCATCGGACAGCATCCAGGAGATCCTCGGGAGGCTGGACGCCCGCCCGGAGCAAGCCGCCAGGGTCGCGGCAGCCACCATCAGATCCATGTCCCCCACCTCGGTGAAGGTGACGCTCGCCGCGATCCGCCGGGCCAGGTCGATGACCGTGGACGAAGTGCTCCAGCAGGACGGGTCGCTGATGCCGCACTTTCTCGCCCATGCCGACCTTCGGGAGGGCATCCGGGCTCAGGTGATCGACAAGGATCGCCGTCCACGCTGGAACCCGGCGACGCTGGACGGCGTCAGCGACGACGTCGTCGCCGCCTATTTCCGCTGACGGCCGGTCGGCAGCCCGGCCCCGTCCTCCGTCTGCCGAACGGTTTCAGCGGTTAACAACGGTTCAGCTGCTGTCAACCACTGAAACCGTTCGCCGGACAGCCGACGTGTCACGGGCGACTCCCTGGATCTACCGTGCTCTCTGACGCGCCGAACGGCGGCGCCGATCCCGGCGGGAGCCCGCACATGTGGCACGACATTTTCGCCTTCGAGATCTCGGTGCCGGAGAAGATCCTGCGCACGGTCCTGGTGTACACGCTGATCCTGCTGATCTTCCGGTTGGGCGGGCGCCGGTCGATGGCCCAGATGAACACGATGGATTTCACCGTGATGGTGCTGCTGTCGAACGTCGTGCAGAACGCGGTGATCGGCAGTGACAACTCCTTCGTCGGGGGAGCGGTCGGCGCGGTGACGTTGGTCTTGGTCAACCAGGGCATCGACTATCTGACGTACCGGTACCCGGCGCTCAGTCGCCTCGTGCAGGGTCACTCCGTCGACGTCATCGCCGACGGCAGGCCGTTGAGGGCCCAGTTGGAGCGGCTGGCCATCAGACCCGGAGAACTTGGTCATGCGGTACGCATGCAGAACGGCAACGACGTCGCGGAGGTCAGTCGAGGCGAAATGGACGCCGACGGTCACCTGCTGATCACCCTGAAGGACGAGTGTCAGTCGGCGACCGCCGGCGACATCGCCGGCCTGAATGCCCGGCTCGATCGAATCGAGCAGCTGCTCAGGGCGAGGTGATGCCCGAGGCGCCCACCGGAACGGCCGCACCCTGATCCTCGATCGGCGCTGCGAACTGCGACTGGTAGAGGTCGTAGTAGGCACCCCCGGCGGCGATCAACTCCGGATGACTGCCCTGTTCGACGATCCAGCCGTCCTCCATCACCAGGATCAGATCGGCGTCCCGGATGGTCGAGAGCCGATGGGCGATCACGAAGCTCGTCCGGTCGCTGCGCAGGGCCGCCATCGCATGCTGCACCAGCGATTCGGTGCGGGTGTCCACCGAGCTGGTGGCCTCGTCCAGGATCAGCAGCGACGGATCAGCCAAGAACGCCATGGCTATGGTGATCAGCTGCTTCTCGCCAGCCGAGACGTTGCTGCCCTCGGAGTCGATCACCGTCTGATAGCCGTCCGGCAGCGATCTGACGAACCGGTCGACGAATGTGGCGGTCGCGGCGGCGATCACCTCTTCGTCGGTGGCATCGGGCCTGCCGTAGGCGATGTTGTCCCTGATGGTGCCGCCGAACAGCCAGGTGTCCTGCAGCACCATGCCGATCCCGGCCCGCAGGTCCGAACGCCGCATGGTCGCGATGTCGACGCCGTCCGAGGTGATCCGTCCGCCGTCCAGTTCGTAGAACCGCAGGATCAGGTTCACCAGGGTGGTCTTGCCGGCCCCGGTCGGCCCGACGATGGCCACCGTCTGCCCCGGCTCTGCCACCAGCGACAAGTCCCTGATCAGCGGCCGGTCCGGCGCGTACGAGAAGCTGACGCGGGAGAACTCGACGCGGCCGCGCCTATCCTGCCGCTGGACCACCGCTGGCGGCTCCGGATCGGCGTTCTGCTCCGGCTCGTCCAGCAATTCGAACACCCGCTCGGCGGACGCCACCCCGGACTGCAGGACGTTCGCCATCGACGCCACCTGGGACAGCGGCTGGGTGAACTGCCGGGAATACTGGATGAAGGCCTGCACGTCGCCGAGGCTGATCGCGCCGGAGGACACCCGCAGGCCACCGACCACGGCAACCAGCACGTAGGTCAGGTTCCCGATGAACATCATCGACGGCATGATGATGCCGGACACGAACTGGGCCCGGAAGCTGGACTCGTAGAGTTCGGCATTCTTGGCAGCGAACCCTTGCTGCACTTCACGTTTGCGGCCGTACACCTTTACCAGTGAATGCCCGGTGTAGAACTCCTCGACCTGCGCGTTCAGCTCGCCGGTGCTGCGCCACTGGGCGATGAACTGCTTCTGGCTGCGTTTGGCGATCTTGGCGGTCACCGCGAAGCTGAGCGGGATCGCGATGATCGCGATCAGCGCCAGCATCGGGGAGATGATCACCATCATGATCAGCACGCCGATCACCTGCAGGATACTTGTCAGCAGCTGGGACATGGTCTGCTGCAGCGACTGTGAGACATTGTCGATGTCGTTGGTCACCCGGCTGAGCACCTCACCGCGCTGCTGGGTGTCGAAGAACTTCAGCGGCAACCGGTTCAGTTTCGCCGCGACATCCGAACGCAGCCTGTTCACGGTGCGGTTGACGACACCGGCCAGCAGGAAGCCCTGCAGCCACAGCAACAACGAACTGAGGACGTAGATCGCCAGCACGGCGAGCAGGATCTGCCCGAGCCGGTGGAAGTCGATGCCGGCGCCGGGCACCAGGTTCATGGCGGACAGCATGTCCGCCTGGCTGGTCCTCCCGGAGCTCCGCAGTATCTCGACGATCTGGTCCTTGGACACGCCGGCCGGGAATTGGCCGGCGATGGTGTGGCTGGTCCAGCCCTCGAAGATCACGTCGGTGGCCTTGCCGATGATCTTCGGTCCGATCACCGCCAGCGCGATGCCGACGACGGCCAGGGCGAGCACGATGATCACCCCGATCCGTTCCGGAGCCAGGCGCCCGATCAGCCGTCTGGCCGACGGCCCGAAGTTCATCGACTTCTCCACCGGCATGTTGCCGCCCCAGGGCCCTGCGGTGCGGTTGCCGCCCTTGCGGCTGACCTCGCGCACGGTGGCGGCGTCCTCGTCCTGCTGGGTGGTGGTCGTCCCGGCGGTGGCGACGGTCGGCATGGTGGTGGTTGGCGTGGTGGCGGTCGGCGCATCCGCTGCGGCGGTGGTATTCAGGGCCACAGCGGTGCCATCGGGATCAGGTGGCGTGACCGAACCGGTTGCCGGAGCGCTGTTCTCGCTCGGCGACCCGTTGTTGCGCTGCCCATCGCCCGGCTGACGGCCGGAGCTGTGTGGGCTACTCATGCTGCTTCCTCCAGACTCATCTGGGATTCCACGATCTCGGCATAGGTCGAGCAGCTGTCCAGAAGTTCGTGATGGCGTCCGGTGCCGACGATGCGCCCGTTGTCCAGGACGATGATGGTGTCGGCGTCCCTGATGGTCGACACCCGTTGCGCCACAACGACGACGCTGGCCGCTCGGGTCCTGGGTCTGAGCGCTGCTCTGAGCCTGGCGTCGGTGGCCACATCCAGGGCGGAGAAGGAGTCGTCGAACAGGTAGATCGGCGGGTCCTTGACCAGTGCTCTGGCGATGGCCAGGCGCTGCCGCTGCCCGCCGGAGACGTTGGTGCCGCCCTGGGAGATCGGGGAGTCGAGTCCGTTCCCCATCGCCGCGACGAAATCACTGGCCTGGGCGATGTTCAGTGCGTCCCACAGCGCCTCGTCGGTGGCGTCCGGGTTGCCGTACCGCAGGTTGCTGGCGACCGTTCCGGAGAACAGGAACGCCTTCTGCGGGATCAGTCCGATCCGCGCCCACAGGTCGTCGGGGTCGTAGTCGCGCACGTCCAGCCCGTCCACCATCACCCGGCCGCCGGTGACGTCGAACAGCCTGGGGATCAACGACAACAACGTCGTCTTGCCGGATCCGGTGGAACCGATCACCGCTGTCGTCTGCCCGGGTCCGGCGCGCAGCGACACCCCGTCCAGCACCGGGTCGTCCGCACCCGGGTAGTGGAACTGCACGTCATGGAACTCGACGACGCCCCTGGGGGCCGGAGCCGGAACCGGAGTCGAGGGTGCCTTCACCGTCGACTCGGTGTCCAGTACCTCCTTGATGCGCTCGGCGCTGACGGCGGCCCGCGGGATCATCACCGACATGAACGTCGCCATCATCACCGACATCAGGATCTGGATCAGGTAGTTCAGGAACGCCATCAGCGTTCCCACCTGGATGCTCCCGGCGTCCACCCGGTGGCCGCCGAACCACAGCACCGCGACGCTGGATGCGTTCAGGATCAGCATCACGACCGGGAACATCAGCGCCATCAGCCTGCCCACCCGCAGCGAAACGGCTGTCAGTTCGTCGTTGGCGCCCCCGAACCGCTGCGTCTCCTGCGGTTCCCGGACGAAAGCCCTGACCACCCGGATGCCGGTGATCTGCTCGCGCAGCACCCGGTTGATGTTGTCCAGCTTGCCCTGCATCAGCCGGAAGCCGGGGACCATCCGCGAGACGATGGTGCCGATGCAGACCAGCAGCAGCGGAACGGCGACCAGCAGCAGCCAGGAGAGACCGGCGTCCTGCTTGAGGGCCATGATGATGCCGCCGATGCACATGATCGGCGCCATCACCAGCAGCGTGAAGGTCATCAGCACCAGGGTCTGCACCTGCGTGACGTCGTTGGTGTTGCGGGTGATCAACGACGCGGGGGTGAAGTGCTGGACCTCGCGGTCGGCGAAGGTGCCGACCTTGTTGAACAGCGCCTGGCGGACGTCACGTCCGAACGACATGGCCACCTTCGCGCCGAAATACACCGCGGCGATGCTGCAGACGATCTGCAGTGCGGTGACGGCGAGCATCTCGCCGCCCAGTCCCCAGATGGTGCCGACGTCGCCGCGGGCGACGCCCTCGTCGATGATGTCGGCGTTCAGACTGGGCAGGTAGAGCGAGGCGATGGTGCCGATGAGTTGCAACACGATGACCGCGGCAATCGGCGCCTTGTACGGCGCGAGTTGGCTGCGGAGCAGGCGGAGCAGCATGTGCCGGTCCTTCCGATCTTCCTGATTTGCTGGGCGGTTCTGCTGGAACTGATGTCTGTGCTGGAACTGATGTCTGTGCTGGAACTGATGTGCCGGTCGGACCGGTGCGCTGGTCGATGGTCACCATCGGCCCTCACCCGGCGTCCAGGTCAAGGGGATTTCGCCGTGGGCGTGGTGCGGCCGGACGATTTCGCCGACGGCGTAGTGCCGACGCGGTCGCGGCGGATGCGCTGCGCGAATTTTGCTGGTGGACGTCGGCGGATTCCGTCGAGGAGGGCGCCGACGATCTCGTCGGTCTCCAGCGGCCGGCCGTCGCTGATCATCGGATGGGTACCGGCAAAGACCAGCAGCCGCAGGATCTTGGCAGCCTGCTGGGCAGGGATGCTGAGTTCGTCGCCGTGGCCGCTGAGCATCTCGATGATGCGATGCATGATCGGATCGTTCTGCCATTCGTTCCGGTGCCGGCTGATGTGCTCGGGCGGCATCCAGCGGACCGCCATCATGATCTCGATGACGTCGCGCATACGGTGTTGCAGGATGCTGACCAGCTCCGGCACCAGCTCGTCGATCGGCCGTTGGGCGTCGATCGCATCCAGGCGGGACACCACCGGCCCGGAATCCAGGACGCTGCTGACCACCGCCTGGACGATCGCCTCCTTGTCGTCGAAGACCCGGAAAAGCGTTCCCTCAGCGACGCCGGCCGCCTCGGCGATCTGCCGGGTGGTCACGTCCTTGCCGTGGATGCGCACCAGCGGCATCGCGGCGGCGACGATCGAGGCGCGGCGCTCCTGCGGCGACATCGGGGCGGCCCTGGTCGATACCACTCGCAGTTCCGGCTCCTCCGCCGCCGAGCCCCGAGCACCTTTCCGCTGCGCAGCTTTCGCCGTTCGTCGGGTGGTCATGCCTTCCACGGTAACTGAGTGAGCGCTCACTCACAAGTGCCTTCGGGCGAGTTCTCCGGGTCAGTCCCCGGCGGATCCGATCAGGCCGACACCGTAGGTGACGGCACGGCAACCGCGCCCAGCAGCACCTGACGGGAACCCGACCGCAGCGACGGCCGGCCGGTCAGCTAGCCGACGATCATGCCGCCGCCCCACCAAGGCGATGACGGTGATCGTCAGCGCGGGGTGAGAGCCCTGGTCGCCGAATCGGCTGCGCGCTCGCGAGAGGTTCAGGACTCGGCCGCCGTAAGCAGGCGGCGCAACAGCGCGTCCAGGGTCTTGAGTTCTTCGGCGCTCAGCGGGCTGCCGATCAACGACGCGATGTGTCGGACATATAGCGGTGCTGCCGACTTCTGACGCGTGCGCCCGTCGTCGGTGATCGCCGCATACCAGGACCGGCGATCGTCGCCGTTTGGCTCGCGGACTACCAACCCCGCATCGACGAGCTCGTCGACCAACCGACTGATCCTGGTCCGGCTGAGCACTGCCCGCTCCGCCAGATCGACCATTCGCAGCCGGCCGTCGGGTTCGGCGGCCAGCTCGAGGAGCACGTCGTACCAGGCCAACGACATCCCGGACTCGGCGCGCATCCACGCATCCATCCTTGGCACCAGGTTTGCCTGCAGGCGCAGCAGCGCAGACCAGGCGTCAACTGCCCGCATGCCTCGACCGGTCGCCATGTCGGCAGCATATCCGGAATAGTTGCGTGCGCGCGCACGTTAATAGGTGCGTCCGCACCTAACTGCCCCGAGAAACGGAACACCACCCGATGCCCACCCTGCTGCACATCTCGGCATCACCCCGTGGCGACGCCTCCGAATCCCTGGCACTGGCCGAGGCCTTCATGGCCGAACTGAACCGGCTGCGCCCCGACATCGATCAGCGGACCTGGGATCTCTGGGATGGATCGCTGCCCGACTTCGGGCCTGCTGCCGCCGCGGCGAAGATGGCGGTGTTCGCCGGCGCGTCACCGCAGGGGGAACAGGCATCCGCATGGCGGTTGGCCACCGAAACCTTCCAACGCTTCGCCGACGCCGACTATTACCTGTTCTCCGTGCCGATGTGGAATGCCGGCGTGCCGTACGTGCTGAAGCAGTTGATCGACGTCATCAGTCAGCCCGGATACTTCTTCTCCTTCGATCCAGAGGTGGGTTATACCGGTCTGCTCACCGGGCGTAAGGCGGTGACGATCTATACCAGCGCGATCTACGGCCAGGGTCGACCGCCGGAATTCGGAGCCGACTTCCAAGCGCCGTTCCTGCAGGAATGGCTGCGCTGGTCGGGGATCGAGGAGGCCGGAACCGTGACGTTCCGGCCGAACTTGGTGACCTCCGACGTCGATCAGCAGCGCGGCCGAGCCATTGCGGAGGCGCTGAGGGTGGCTGAGGAGATCGCCCGAGGGCACGCCGCGGCGGTGCTGCCCGAGTTCCTGACGCCCTGAGGGGCGGCCCCTAGCGGCCCAGCCGGGCGTAGGTCTGTTCGGTGGTGGCCTTCGCTGCCTGCCACCAGTCGGTGTTGGTCGCATACCAGTCGATGGTGTTCCGCAGGCCCTCGCGGATGTCGGAATACGTGGGAGCCCAGCCGGTCTCGGCACGCAGCTTCGCCGAGTCGATGGCGTAACGCATATCGTGCCCCGGGCGGTCGTTCACATGCTCGAACCAGTCGGCCGGCTTATCCATCAGCTCGAGCAGCAGCGCAATGATCTCCCGATTGTTCTTCTCGCCGTCCGCACCGATCAGGTACGTCTCACCCAGCCTGCCCTTCTCGATGATCGAGACGACGGCGTCGTTGTGGTCGTCCACATGGATCCAGTCGCGGACGTTCTCACCGGTGCCGTACAGCTTGGGTTTGACGCCGCTCAGGATGCCGGTGATCTGCCGAGGGATGAACTTCTCCACGTGCTGGCGAGGGCCGTAGTTGTTGCTGCAGTTGGACAATGTCGCCGCGATGCCGAACGACCGGATCCAGGCGCGGACCAGCAGATCTGCGCTGGCCTTGGAGGCGCTGTACGGGCTGGACGGGTTCACCGGGGTGCTCTCGGAGAACCTGCTCGGATCGTCCAGTTCCAGATCGCCGTACACCTCGTCGGTGGAGATGTGGTGCAGCCGCTTGTTGTTCCTGCGCACCGCCTCCAGGATCTGGTAGGTGCCGATGATGTTCGACTCGATGAACGGCCACGGGTTGTCCAGTGAATTGTCGTTGTGCGACTCGGCGGCGAAGTGGATGACGATGTCGTTGTCCGCCACCAGCTTCCCGATCAGAACGGGGTCGGAGATGCTGCCCTCGACGAACTGGATCTGGTCCGCGACCGGGGCCAGGGTCTGCCTGTTACCTGCGTAGGTCAGGGCATCGATGACGGTGAGCTCCCATTCCGGCCGGGTGGCCCGGGTGCGAAGAACGAAGTTGGAGCCGATGAAGCCGGCACCACCGGTGACGAGCGCTCGCATGTGGTTCTCCTTGTGCGGGGGTTTCGTCGTGCGGGGTTTCGTTGTGCAGGGTTCGTTGTGCGGGGATTCGTTGTAGGGGTAGTGGTGGTGTGGGGGTTTGGTTGTCCAGGGGTCAGCGGGCGGCGGTTTCGGTGGGCGAGCCGGCGGATGCCGACTGGGAGGCGGACGGTTCTTGACGTAGCCCTGGTGGCGTGTCGCCGATTCCGGACCAGCTGTTGAACTCCACCTCCAGGCTGAACCGGTGAGCCAGGTAGCGATGGTCGGACAGCGCCAATGCTCCGTCGAGCCCGGTGGCAATCCGGCGGATCAGCAACAACGGAGCACCCGGTGCCGCTCCGAGCAGTGTGCCGTCCAGTTCGCCGGCCACGCCGGCGGTGATCCGCTGCCGCACGGATGCGATCGCGTTTCCGGAGCGATGCAGAGTCTGCCAGATTCCGGGTGCGGCGGCATCTGCCCTGCTCAGGGCGGCTGCTCGGCCGGCCGCCACCCACTCGGTGGAACGGTCAAGCGGAATCCCGTTTGCGGATCGGACGCTGCGACAGTGCAGCGCCTCCGCGCCGACTGCGATCCCCAGGATGTGAGCGACGTGGTCTGGTGCTGGTTCGAAGGCGAATGAGACGATCCGGCGCTCGAGGTGCTGGCCGGCGGAGGTTACGGCGGAGGCGGCGTGCCGAAAGGTGCCCAGCGCGATCCTCTGGTGGAAGGCCGTGCCGGAGGCGAACCAACCGGCGCCCTTTCGGCTCTCCACCAGGCCCTCGTCCCGCAAGCTCTCCAACGCCTTGCGGATCGTCATCCGGCTGGCGCCGTAACGGTGTCCGAGCTCGGCTTCGCTCTCCACCGCGCCACCGCTGCCGACGTCGTCCAGCGCGATACGCTCGCGGAGGTTGTCGGCTATCTGCCGGAACCGGGCACTTGTCATAGACTTGTATAGTACATGCGAGCCGGCCATCTGTGCACGTTCGCGGCCTGTCGACGGTCCACCGGTCGCGATGTGCGGTAGGCCCAGGGGCTGTGGAAGACCGGGTTCGCACCACGCGGACGGCTGTCGGTGGGACCGGCCACAATGAGCGGGTGAGCGCAGACCGGTCAGGGGACCAACAGCCCGCGAGCGAAGTCAGGGCGCTCGACAGGTTTTCACCGCTGGTCCGCGAGTGGTTCACCGGCGCGTTCGCCGCTCCGACACCGGCGCAGGCGGCGGCGTGGCAGGCGATCGGCAACGGCGACCACACCCTGGTGGTCGCCCCCACCGGATCCGGTAAGACCCTGGCCGCGTTCTTGTCGGCCATCGACGGTATTGCTCGCAGCCAGAGCGATTCCGCTGCGCAACAGCCCGACAGCCGGCATCGGTGCACAGTGATCTACCTGTCGCCGATCAAGGCGCTGGCCGTCGACGTCGAACGCAACCTGCGTTCCCCCCTCGCCGGAATGGCCGGCCTGGCCAGGGCGCGTGGGGAGCAACCGCCGGACATCAGCGTCGCCGTGCGTTCCGGCGATACCCCGTCAGCGGACCGGCGATCGTTCGCCCGGTACGGCGCGCACATCCTGATCACCACGCCGGAGTCGCTGTTCCTCATCTTGACCAGCCGGGCCCGGGAGATGCTCGCGGGGGTCCAGACGGTGATCGTCGACGAGGTGCATTCCATCGCTGGCTCCAAACGTGGTGCCCACCTTGCGGTCTCGTTGGAGCGGCTGGACGGGTTGCTGGACTCACCGGCCCAGCGGATCGGCCTGTCGGCAACGGTGCGACCGGTCGAGGAAGCCGGCAGGTTCCTCACCGGCGGCCGCCCGGTGACCATCGTGGCGCCGCCCAGCAGCAAGGTGATCGACGTCGACGTCGTCGTCCCGGTCGAGGACATGACGGCCATGGGCGCACCGACCGACGACCTGACCGGCGCCGCGGCCGGGGATGTCCGGCGCACCTCGATCTGGCCGCACGTGGAGGAGCGGGTGGTCGACATGATCAGCAGCCATCGCTCCACCATCGTCTTCGCCAACTCCCGGCGGCTGGCCGAGCGTCTCACCGCCCGGATCAACGAGATCCACGCCGACCGCATCGGCGAACCGATGGACGAACAGGGGCCGCCACCGGCCCAGCTGATGGCCCAGTCCGGCCGGTCTCTCGGCGCCGCAACGGTTCTGGCCAAGGCGCACCACGGCAGCGTCTCCGCCGAGCAGCGAGCGATCATCGAGAACGAACTGAAGACGGGCCGGCTGCCGGCGGTGGTCGCGACCTCCAGTCTGGAGCTGGGGATCGATATGGGCGCCGTCGATCTGGTGGTGCAGGTGGAGTCTCCGCCCAGCGTAGCCGGTGGCCTGCAACGGATCGGCAGGGCGGGTCACCAGGTCGGTGCCCCGAGCCACGGGGTGATGTTCCCGAAGTTCCGCGGTGACCTGCTGTCGTCGGCCGTGGTCGCCGAACGCATGCGGTCCGGCAGCATCGAGGCCCTCGCGGTGACGGCCCTTCCGTTGGACGTCGCGGCGCAGCAGATCGTCGCCACAGTGGCGATGGACTCGATCACCGTCGACGATCTGCTGGCGATGCTGCGCCGATCCGCGCCTTTCGCCACCCTCGGCCGCGGCGCGCTGGACGCTGTGCTGGACATGCTGTCCGGTCGGTACCCGAGCGAGGAGTTCGCCGAGCTGCGCCCGCGGCTCACCTGGGATCGGGTGACGGGTCAGCTCACCGCCAGGCCCGGCGCCCAGCGGTTGGCGGTCACCTCGGGCGGCACCATCCCGGATCGCGGATTGTTCGGCGTCTTCCTGGCCTCAGGTGAGGGCCCCGGCCGCCGGGTGGGTGAGCTGGATGAGGAGATGGTCTACGAGTCGCGGGTGGGCGATGTCTTCGCCCTGGGTTCCAGCAGTTGGCGGATCGCCGACATCACCCACGATCGGGTGCTGGTGCTGCCGGCTCCCGGACTGCCCGGTCGATTGCCGTTCTGGAAGGGCGACACCCTCGGCCGGCCGGCCGAACTGGGTGTCGCTCACGGCGCGTTCGTCCGCGAAGTCGGTGGCGCTGGCGCCGCCGCCGCCGCCGACAGGCTCAAAGCGATCGGGCTCGATGACAACGCCGTCAGCAACTTGATCGGCTACCTGGCCGAGCAGCAGCAAGCCACCGGCGTCCTGCCGGATGAGAAAACCCTGGTGTTGGAACGGTTCCGGGACGAGCTGGGCGACTGGCGTCTGGTGCTGCATTCGCCGTACGGGGCCGGGGTGCACGCGCCGTGGGCACTGGTGATCGCGGCGAGGATGCGGGAGCGGTTCGGTGTCGACGTCGCCGCCATGCACGCCGACGACGGCATCGTGCTCCGTCTGCCGGACGTGGAGTACGACGGCGGTTTCCCGGACCTGGCCGACCTCGTCACCCTCGATCCGGCGACGGTGCAGGCTGAGGTGGCCGCCGAGATCGGCGGTTCGGCGGTATTCGCTGCCCGATTCCGTGAGTGCGCGGCCAGGGCATTGTTGTTGCCGCGCCGCCAGATCGGATCCCGCCAGCCGCTCTGGCAGCAGCGTCTGCGTGCCTCACAGTTGCTCGAGGTGGCCAGCAAGTACCCGTCCTTCCCGATCGTGGCCGAGGCCGTCCGGGAATGCCTGCAGGACGTCTTCGACGTGCCGGCGCTGGCCGAGTTGCAGCGCCGGATCGCCACCCGGCAGGTGCGGGTCCTGGACGTGGAGACGCCATCTCCCAGCCCGTTCGCCTCGTCCCTGCTGTTCGGCTATGTTGCCCAGTTCATCTATGACGGCGATTCGCCGCTGGCCGAACGCCGCGCGGCCGCGCTCACGCTGGATCCCGGCCTGCTGGCCGAACTGCTCGGCGGCCCGGATGCGCCGGTCCTGCGTGATCTGATCGATCCGCAGGCGGTGCTCCGCACCGAGAACGAACTGCAACGGTTGGCCGAAGACCGCAAGGCCCGCTCGGCCGACGAGATCGCCGACCTGCTCAGGATTCTCGGCCCGCTCACGGTCCAGGAGATCGCCGCCCGCAGCACCCTCGACCCGGCGCCCGCGCTGGCCGAGCTGGCCGCTACCCGTCGCGCCATGGCCGTTCGAGTGGGTGGCCGGGACACCGTCGCCGATCCCGCCGACGCGGCGCTGCTCCGGGACGGGCTGGGTGTCGCCCTGCCGGTGGGGGTGGCCGAGGCGTTCCTGGACCGGGTGGAGGATCCGATCGTCCGGCTCATCTCCCGCTATGCCCGTACCCGGGGTCCGTTCGTCCCGGCGGCGCCGGCACGTCGATATGGCCTCGGGATCTCCGTCGTCACCGATGCCCTGCGCCGGCTGGTCTCCTCCGGGCGGTTGGCGCAGGGCGAACTCAGGCCGGCGGGCGTCGAGCCGGTGGACCCGCTCGACGCCGAGGCGAGCTCTGGAGCCGGGGCGGCGGGTGGCCGGGAGTTCATCGACGCCGAGGTGCTCCGGCTGCTCCGCCGGCGCTCCTTGGCGGCCTTGCGGGCAGAGGTGGAACCGGCGGATCCTGCCCTGCTGGCGCGGTTCCTGCCGGCCTGGAACGGAATCGGCGTGGCGCAGGGACCCGCCCGGCTGCGGGGCTCCGACGGAGTGCTGCGCGCGGTCGAGCAATTGGCGGGCGCGGTGCTTCCGGCATCAGCCATCGAGTCGCTGATACTGCCGGCCCGGGTGGCCGACTACTCGCCGGCCATGCTGGACGAACTGACGGCGGCCGGCGAGGTGGTCTGGGCCGGGCACGGCGCCCTGTCCGGCGACGACGGCTGGATCAGCCTGCATCTCGCCGACACCGCTGCACTCACCCTGCCGATCCCGGACGCCCCACTCGACGCCCCCGCGCATCGTGCGCTGCTGCAGGTACTCGGCGGCGGCGGGGCGTACTTCTTCCGCGCGCTGGCCGAGGCTGTCGCCGTCGAGCTGGCGGCGTCGGCAGCTCCGGTGGATGGCTCCGGAGATCGACGCCCGGGCGCGCGGGAGTCGGACTCCGACCTGTCGGAAGCGTTGTGGGAGCTGGTGTTCGCCGGTTTCGTCACGGGCGATACGCTCGCTCCCGTCCGCGTCAGACTGTCCGGCGGAAAGACCGCCCACCGGCAGCGGACGAGGCCACCTCGAGCGCGGATGAGCGGTCGCCCGAGCCTGGTGGCACTGGCCGCCGCCGGTCGCCCGAGCCGCACCTTGCCCTTCGTCGGTGGCCGGTGGTCCCTGCTCCCGCCGGCCGAGATGGATCCGACCGTGCGCGCTCACGCCGCGGCAGAGATCCTCCTGGACCGGCACGGCATCGTCACCCGCGGCAGTGTGGTGGCGGAGGACACTCCCGGCGGATTCGGCTCCATGTACCGGGTGTTGTCGGCCTTCGAGGAGTCCGGCAGGGTCCGTCGCGGCTATTTCGTCGAGGGTCTTGGCGCCGCCCAGTTCGGTTCGGTCGGCGCGGTCGACCGGTTGCGCGCCATCACGTCAGGGGACCCGGCCGGTCAGCGGATCGGTCTGGTGCTGGCAGCCGCCGACCCGGCGAATCCGTACGGCGCCGCGCTGCCCTGGCCCGAGCGGAGCGAGGTACACCGGCCGGCGCGCCGCGCCGGCGCCATCGTCGGGCTGCTGGACGGCGACCTCGTGCTGTACGCCGAACGGGGTGGCCGCTCGCTGCTGACCTTCACCGGTGACGCCGACAGGTTACGCGCGGTGCTCGCCGGCGTCGCCGGGCTGGTGCGGCAGGGCAGGATCGCAGGCATGACAGTCACCAGGATCGACGGACTGGACGCGATCGGCCCGGACGTGGCCGGCCCGGCGGTGGAAGCGTTGAGCGCCAACGGGTTCACCGCGACACCCCGCGGGCTGCGCCTGCGAACCGGAGCCCGCTGATGCCGGAGGGCGACACAGTACTGCGGACGGCGCGGGGCCTGCACCGGGCGCTGGCCGGAAGAATCCTGGCCCGCTCCGAACTCCGCTGGGGCGAACTGGGCAGCGTGAACCTCGACGGACGCGAGGTGCTCGAGGTGACCGCCTACGGCAAGCACCTGTTCGCCAGGTTCGCCGCCGGAACCGGTAGTGGCTCGGGTGGTCGGACCGTGTCCGCCGCGCCGCTCACCCTGCATTCGCACCTGCGGATGGACGGAAGTTGGCGCATCCATGCCACCGGCAGCCGGCCGTGGCCCAGCCTGCAGGATCATCAGATCCGCGCGGTGCTCCAGAACCGCGAGTGGACAACGGTCGGCGTGCTGCTCGGGATGCTCGACCTGGTCCCGACCGACGCCGAGGAGCAGCTGATCGGCCCGCTCGGTCCGGACATCATGGCAGACGACTGGGAAGCCTCGGGACGAACGGAGGCGATCGCCCGGTTGACTTCCCAGCGCGGGAATCCGATCGGTGCGGTGTTGCTCGACCAGTCGGTGGTGGCCGGGATCGGCACGTTCTACATGGCGGAAAGCATTTTCGCACACCGCCTCTCGCCGTGGGTGGCGGCCGGTGACCTGGACGCAGGTGCGTTGCTGGACACCGCCCGCAGGCAGCTGCTGCGCGGGGCGACGATGGTCGCCCCGAACACCACCGGCGACCCGAGGGCGAAGGAGCGGTCGTACGTGCATTCTCGATCCGGGCGCCCCTGTCGGCGCTGCGGCACCATCGTGCGGGTGGCGATGGTGGGCAGAGCACCCGCAGAGCGGCCGGCGTTCTACTGCCCGACCTGTCAGCCCGGCCCGGCGCCCACTGACTCCGGGCGGCCCATGTCGCCATTGGGTTCGGCGCCGCAGCGGCCGGGTGCACTGCGCAACGTCGGCCTCGGGCCCACCAGGTGGAAGCCGCGATGACCCTGTCAGCAGCGGTCAACGGCCCGGCGTTCGCCGCACCCGAACTCCGTCAGTGCCGCCGAGGCCGCGGCGAATCCATCGGCGGCCGAACTCTCGGATCAGGGCCGGCGAATTTGTCGGCGGCCGGATTCTGGGATCAGGGCTTGCGGCACTCGATGAGGAATCGCTCGGAGGTGGCGCGGAACGGTCCGTCGGCGATGATCCGGCAGTGTAGGCGCCACAACTGTTCCCGGTACCTCTCGACGGTGAATCCGGGGACGATCCAGATCACCTTGCGGAGGAACACCACGACGGCCGCGATGTCGTCGAAGGTCATCGGCAGCGACGCTTGCTCGAGGTGCACGACCTCCAGCCCGGCATCGCGTGCGCAGGTGGCCGCCCGCTCCGGGAGCCGGCTGCCGCCGACGTCGTACTGGCCCATCATCGCCTCGGTGACTTCACGCACCGAGCCGTTGCCGACCTGCTGCGACAGGTAGGTCCCACCAAACTCCAGCACGCGGGCGATCTCCCGCCACACCACCACCGTCGGATGGCGGCAACTCACCCGGTCGAAACTGTTGTCCTGGAAAGGGAACGGGCCGCGGTCGTCACTGGCCAGGACTTGGCCCGCCCAACGCGCCAGCTTCGCAGACGCCAGCGCGACGTTCGGCGGCCAGGATTCGGTGGCTCGCAAGATCTCGGGCCGGGCGCCGCCCGCTTCCAGCGCTTCGGCGAGCACCTCGCCGCCACCGGTCTGCAGGTCAAGGATCTTGCGTCCGGAGGTCACGGCGGATGCCAGCAGTCGTGAGTATCCCCACGGCGGGCGCGCTTCGGTGGCCCGTCCGTCGAACCAGGTGAATGCCCAGCCGGCCGTCGGCACCGCCTCGCCCTCGGCGATCAGCGCCTCGAAGTCATCGCGAGGAGTGGGGGCCGTATCGGATGTCACCGACTCATCTTCGCACCGGCGGCACTACCGTTGCAGCCGTACCCGGGGAGGGCTCAGCCCGGGTTCGCGGGATGCTCTTCTGTACGTTTCTGCTGGCGCTGCCGGATCCACACGGTGGCGGTGGCGGTCAGCACCAGGGCGATGCCGACCAACAGCGCCAACTCGCCGGGGCGGTCTGGGAGCAGGGTGGCGACGATCAGCGTGACCAGGCACAGAACATGCGCGGCCAACCCGATCTGCAGGGTCCGGTCGGTGCGCACCACCCGCATCATCGGCCCGAGTCGCCAGGCGCCGCGGAGCTGGTAACCCCAAGCGCCGAGAGTGAGCGACACCGTGATCGGCCCGACCAAGTGCACCCAGCCCGCCGGGTCGCCGTCAACCAGTAGGCGCGCCCTGCCCAGCACCGCCATGGCCGCCCACAACACGAGCTGAGCGATCGAAAAGGTGTGCCAGACAGTGGCATTCAGGTTTTGCAGGGCCAGCCGATCCGTCGGATCGGCCTGCACAACGGCGGCGAAACCGCGGGCCGCTGCCGCGCCTGCACCGCGGTGCGCCTGCCAGCGCGCCAGCTCGGCTGCGGTGCTCGAGCTCTCCGGATCCAGGGCGGCCGCGCGCCGCAGGTATTCGCCGGCCTCCTTGCGACGCCGCAGTTCCAGCAGGGCTGTTCCGGCCAGCCGGTGCGCGTCGGCGTCCTGCGGGTCCAGTTCGATGGCCTGCCGCGCCAGCATCACCGTCGCGTCGGTGACCAGCCCGCAGTCGATGTCCACTCCGGCGGCCACCCGGTACGGCGCCGGATGCGTCGGTGCCAGCCGGATCGCTGTCCGCGCCGCCTGCTGCGCGAGCGCGATCTCCCGGCGGGCGGCGTGCACGACTGCTGCCAGCAGCTGGCTGTCCACGTCGCCGGGCGCCTGGCTGATCAACGCCCGTACCGACCGCAGGGCACCGTCGGTGTCCAGGGCGCCCAACTGCGCCCAGCCGAGCAGCCTGAGTGCGTCGGAATCACCGGGATCTGCCGCCAGATGTGCGCCGAGCAGACGCGCCGCCTCCTGATGACGAGCCGCAGCGATGAGCAGCTGGGCGCGTGAGCGCACATCCGTCATCGGTTCACCAGCGCTTGGACTTCTTCAAGAAGGACTTCAGTTCGGCGAAGGTGCCGTCGTCCTGCCCGTACTGCACCACGGTGCGCGCGGTCTCAAGCCACGGCCCGGTGGACGGCCGGATACTGTCCAGCGCCGCACGGAGATCGGACATTCCGATCATCCTGGCGAGGCCGGTGCGGACACCGTCCAGCAGAGCAAGTTCGCTGGCCGATTCGCACACGAAGGCGATGTCCGCCCCCGAGAACCCCTCGGTGCCACCGGCCAATTCGGCCAGGTCGATCCCCTCGACCGGTCGATGAGCCAGGTGATAGCGGAAGATCGACTCCCTGGCCGGCCGATCCGGCGGCAGCACCAGAAGCGTGCGGTCCAGGCGTCCGGGCCGTCGCAGCGCCGGATCGACGTCCCACGGCTGGTTGGTCGCCGCCAGAACGTACAGTCCCTCGTTCTGACTGTTGACCCCGTCCAGCTCGGTGAGCAGCTGGTTGACGGCGCCGCGGATCGCCGAGTGATGAGTCTGAGATCTCTTCTGCCCCAACGCGTCGATCTCGTCCAGGAACAGCACGCAGGGTGCATTGCGACGGGCCTGGGAGAACAGGTCGTGCAGATTCCGTTCGCTGGAGCCGACCCACATGTCGAGAGTCTCCGCGAGCCCGGCAGAGAGGAAGGCTGCGCCTAGTTCACCGGCGAGGGCTTTGGCCAGGAACGTCTTGCCGCAGCCGGGTGGGCCGTAGAGGAGCATGCCGCCCCGCAGACTCTTGCCGAACAGTTTGCGCAGTTCGGGGTTGCGCAGCGGCGCCAGGAACGCCGCGTTCAGCCGGTCCTTGACCGCCTGCATCCCGCCGACATCGGACCTCCGGACCTCCGGACGTTCGATGTCGAAGGCAGCGTCCGGTTCCGAGGCACTCTGATCCGATGCACCGGTGAACATCGGGGCCGCGAGATCGCCCAGCTGATCCTCGGCCGCCGTCCAGTCGAACGCACCGCTCACGGGTGTGGAGACATCTTCGCGGGTGGGATCGGGCGCGACCGGCGAGTTGGGCGGCGCTGGTGAGTCGGGGTGCTGGCCGGCCATCGGTGCGCCCAGCGCCTTGGCCATCAGCTCCCGTGCACCGCGATGGACGGGATCGGCGCCGAGCACAACGCTGAGCTCGCCGATCGCCTCGTCCGGCCGGCCGGACTCCACCAGCAGCTGCGCCAGATGCAGGCGCAGTGGGACGTCCTTCGGTGCGGAGGCGACGGCACGGCGGATCGCCGCGATGGCGGGGTCGTCGGTCATCTGATCATTGTCGGTGGCCGTAGAAGTCGAAGCATCTGCGGATGTCGTAGACCACCCCGATGTGCAGTGCTTGCACCTGGTCCAGCACCGCGCTGCCGGACTTCGAGTTCACATCGCCGGCCGCCAGCGGCGAGCTGACTACTTCGTACACCGCCTTGTTCAGATCGTTCGGCGACAGCTTCAGTTTGTCCGGGCCCCGTGGATCACGCAGCCACCTGGCCCAGGTACCGGCGTAGCAGAGCCCGCGCAGACCGGCCTGGTCTCCGGTGAGCACCCCGCCGCCGGTCGCCTGAGCCGCCAGTGCGTACCGGCTGGCGATCAGGATGATCGCGGAGAAGTCGCCGTTCGTGGATCGCCAGGTCGCCGTCGGAGTGCCGATCTTCTTGAGCTGCGCAAGGTTGTAGCGAACGCTCCTGGTGGCCGGGCAGTAGTCGACCGGAGGCTGGGGTGTGCTTCCCAGGCAGGTCGGCGGGGTCCCGCTGTCGTACTTCTGCAGTGTCGGTTTCGAGTACCCCGGGACGGTCTGCCCGAAGTACAGATCGAGGGTCGTCGCGACCTGGGTGATCAGCTTGTCCGTCACCTCGATGTTGCCGAAGTTGGTGGGAAACCGATCGAAACCTGTCTGCTGACTGCGCTGGTCGACCTCCTGCTGGCTGATCTCGTTGCACCGCTTCGGTCCGTTGGCGTACCCGATGGCGGCGGCGAAGCTGCGGTCGAAGGAGTTGCCGTGGGCGGCGGCGTTGTCGGCGCCGAGGCCGACCGGGTCACCGACCCACATCATCGCGGTCAACACCCCTCGGATGCCGTCCGCCGAGGAGAAGTCGAAGTACTTGGAATTGCCGTCGGCCACCCAGCGCCAATAGGAACCGGCATAGCAATCGGCCTGCTGCTCCAGCAACAGGGTCGACGTTCTGGCCACCCCGAGCCGGGCCTGGACCAGGTGGCCCATCTCGTGGGCCAGGATCGTCGGTGCGCTGAGTTCACCGACCTGCTTCTCCATCATCGGCATCAGTACTCCGCGATCCCAGATGATGGTGTCGCAGCCGCTGCCGACGTAGGAGGCGTTGACCCGGCCGGCCAGCTTCGCGCCGCACACCCTATCGGTGGTCGACTTCGAGTCGTAGGAGATCAGCGCTTTCGCCTCGGTGAACTGCTTACCGAAGTCTTCCTGGAAGATCCCGCGGTAGTAGGTGTACAGATCATCGATGGTGGCTTCGGCGAGCCTGTCGTACTTGTTCCCGGACGCTGCACCCTGCACCCGCAGCGACGGCCTCGGCGCGTTGTCCTTCAGCCCGCTCCGGCCGCCCGTCGGCGGATCATGGGACTGCGTCCCGCTACCCGCCCCCACCCGGACCGCCTGCCCGGCCACCGACTGGGTGCACGCCGTCGTGAGCGCAGCCACCACCGCCAGTGCGGCCAGCAGGCGTGCCGGGCGGATGGTCATGGTCGGTGATCCTTCCTGGTCCGCGGTGGCCCTACCGGCCGGACTTCTGTGCGCTGACGCTACCGTCAACCCCGCTCGGCAGGTGGCGGAACAGAAGTGTCCGGGATGGCCGGCGAGTGGGCACAATGGGGGCATGCAGGTTCCGCCACCGGCGAACGCCGGGATCAGGATCCAGCCGGCCGGCTCGCCCCAAGCGGTTCAGGCGGCGGCGCAGCTGTTCGACAACGAGCCGAATCCCCAGGCCACCGAACGATTCCTGGCCTCACCGGACCATCACCTGCTGCTGGCCTTCGATTCGGCTGCCGCGGAGGGCGCGGCAAGGGCTCCGATCGGCATGATCTCCGGCGTCGAGACCACCCACCCGGACAAGGGAACCGAGCTGTTCCTGTACGAGCTGGCGGTCGCCGAGAACGCCCGCGGCCGCGGGGTGGCAACCCAGTTGATCAACGCGCTGGCCGACCTCGGGAGACAGCGCGGCTGCTATGCGATGTGGGTCGTCACCGAGCAGGACAACGCCGCCGCCAACGCCGCCTATCTGCGGGCGGGCGCACAGGACGAGGAACAGGTCGTGATGTACAGCTGGGACCTCAGTGAGAGGCAAGAGCCTTGAGCAGCAATGGCTCCGCCGACGATTCGAGGCGGGTGGTGCCGGACGAGCGGAGTCTTCGGCCCATCGACGAAGGGGTGCAGCGCGACTTCTCCGAAGGCATGTCCTACGGTGACTACCTGGATCTGGATCGGCTGCTGACTTCGCAACACCCGCGTTCGCAGCCTCCGCAACACGACGAGCTCCTGTTCATCATCCAGCACCAGACCTCCGAGCTGTGGCTGAAGCTGGTGATCCACGAGCTGCGTTCGGCCCGCTCCCTGCTGGCCGCTGACGACCTGCCGCAGACTCTGAAACGGCTGGCCAGGGTCAAGCACATCCAGAACCAGCTGTCGGAGCAATGGTCGGTGCTGGCGACGTTGACCCCCAGCGAGTACGCGCAGATCCGGCCGTACCTGGCCGCCAGCTCCGGATTCCAGTCCTGGCAGTACCGGGCGGTGGAGTTCCTGTTGGGCAACAAGAATGCCGGCATGGTCGAGGTGTTCGCGCACGATCCGGCTGCCGAGCAGCTGCTCAGCGGGCTGCTCGACGAGCCGAGCCTGTACGACGAGTTCGTGCGTTATCTGGCTCGCCGCGGCTACCCGATCCCGTCGGCCGTCCTGGAGCGGGACGTGCGCAAGGCGTACGTGATCGACACCGACCTGGTGACGGCATTCGAAGCGGTGTACGCCCACCCGACCCAGCACTGGGGGGTGTATGAGACCTGCGAGGAACTTGTCGACCTGGAGGACAACTTCCAACTGTGGCGCTTCCGGCACCTGCGGGTGGTGGAACGGATCATCGGCGACAAGACGGGCACCGGCGGATCCAGCGGCGTGGACTTCCTGCGGAAGGCGTTGCGGCTGAGCTTCTTTCCCGAGCTGTACGCGGTTCGATCGGTGCTCTGAACGCCGCATTTCCCGCGGGGCATGCCGTGTCGTCAGGCGCCGAAGCCGGGGTCTGCGATGCGCTCGGCATCTTCCAGTACCCGCAGGATGTTGCCGCTGGTGAGTGCCGCGAGGTCATCGTTCGACCAACCGCGGCCGGCCAACTCGGCCAGCAGGTTCGGGTAGCCGGACACGTCGGGGATCCCCTGCGGCAACGCCGGAACACCGTCGAAATCGCCGCCCAGCCCGATATGCCTCACGCCGGCAATGTCCCGGGCATGATCGACGTGGTCGGCCACCTGCGCGACGGTGGCGCTCGGCGTCGGATTCCTCACCTGCCAGGCGGCGAACTCGGCCTTCGCCGCGTCGTCGGTGTCCTCGGTCTCCTCGTCCTGCCACTCGGGCAGTCCCAGCCGCCGACGTTCCTCGGCCTCGGCGGCGCGATGGTCCGCACACTGCTGGCTGACGAAGCTGGGCACGAAGGTGATCATGACGATGCCGCCGTTGTCGCCCAGCCTGCCGAGCACGTCATCCGGAGCGTCCCGGACGTGATCGCACACCGCCCGGCATGACGAGTGCGAGAAGATGACCGGCGCGGTGGAGGTGTCAAGGGCGGCCCGCATGGTGCTCGGCGCCACGTGGCTGATGTCGACCATCATGCCGGTGCGGTTCATCTCGGCGACCACCTGGCGGCCGAAATCGTTGAGACCACCGACGTTTTCGACGTCGGTGGCACTGTCCGCCCACGGGACGTTCTGGTTGTGGGTCAGCGTCAAGTAGGCGACGCCGAGCTTGCGGAGCACCCGTAGCACGGCGAGCGACTCATCGATCGAGTGTCCGCCTTCGGCTCCCATCAGCGAGGCGATCTTTCCGTCCTTCCAGGCGGCGCGGACCTCGCGTGCGGTCCGCGCCGCGGCGAAGGTGTCCGGATAACCGGCGATGATCCGCTGCACGCAATCGATCTGTTCCAGCGTCTGGGTGACGGCCTGGCCGGGCGGCAGGTTGCCCGGCACGAACACCGACCAGAACTGGGCGCCCACGCCGCCCGTCCGCAGCCTGGGGATGTCTGTATGCAGGCCGGGCTGCGGCTGCGCTATGTCGGTGGCCCTGAGGTCGTAGCCGCGTTTGCGGAGCGCCCATGGCAGATCGTTGTGCCCGTCGAACACCGGCGCGGCCCGCAGCAGAGCGGCGATCCGGTCGGTGGGTTGGGCGTCGGAGTCGGCGGCCGAAGCAGCGGTCATGCCGACGATCCTGCCAGGGCCTGGCGCCGGCGCTCGCGGCGCCAGCGTTCGCGACGCCCATCTGCCGGTGCAAGTGCCGGGGATGGCGATCGCCGGCCCACCGCGTCGACGCTGGCGATCTGTACTCGACGCTGGCGATATTTCGCCGGCGGCAGACACAAAACGCCAGCGTTCGCGGCTGGACCCTGGCCAGCGTTCGCGGCTGGACGCTGGCCAGCGGCCGCGGCTGGACCCGGGCCAGGGGCAGGTCACCGCATCGCCGCCAGCCGGGATACCGCCTCCTCGATCACCTCGTCCCGTTTGCAGAACGCGAACCGGACCAGGTGAGCACCCGCCGCGGGGTCGGAGTAGAACACCTGCTGCGGAACGGCGACCACGCCGCAGCGATCGGGGAGCTCCCGGCAGAAGGTCAGTCCGTCGGTGCCGCCGAGCGGTCGGATGTCGGCTACTGCGAAGTAGGTGCCCTGTGGCCGGACCACCCGGAAGCCTGCCACTGACAGCCCTTCGCACAGCCGATCCCGCTTGTGCTGCAAGCCTTTGCGTAGATGCGCCACCCATTCCTGCTCGGTGCGCAGGGCGAGGGCCACGGCCGGCTGGAACGGGGCCCCGCCGACGAACGTGAGAAATTGCTTGGCCGCCCTGACCGCGGCGATCAGCGGTGCCGGGCCGGCGGCCCAACCGATCTTCCAACCGGTGACGTTGAACGTCTTGCCGGCACTGGAGATGGTCAACGTTCGCTCCGCCATTCCCGACACCGTGCCGATCGGGATGTGCGCGGCGTCGTCGAACGTCAGGTGTTCGTAGACCTCGTCGGTGACGACCAGTAGATCCCGTGAGATAGCCAGTGCTGCAACACTTTCCAGTTCCTGACGAGTCAGCACCGTGCCGGTCGGATTGTGCGGACTGTTCAACAGGATCATCCTGGTCCGGTCGGTGACCGCCGCCTGCAGCTCGTCCGGATCGAGCCCGAACCGGCCTGCCGGTGCACCGCCGGACTGTCGCAACTGCACGGGCACCAGCCGGCCCTGGGCCATCGCGACAACCGCCGGGTAGGAGTCGTAGAAGGGTTCAAGGGCGATCACCTCGTCGCCGGGTTCGACCAGCCCGATGACGGCCGCTGCGATGGCCTCGGTGGCGCCGGTGGTGACCAGCACCTCGGTGTCCGGATCGAAGACCTGGTGGTGATCTGCCAGCCGGGTGGCAGCGACCGCCGCCCGGAGTTCGGGGATGCCCGGGCCGGGCGGGTACTGGTTGACGCCGTCGGCGATGGCCTGCCGGGCTGCCTGGAGCATGGCGGCCGGACCGTCGGTGTCGGGGAACCCTTGGCCGAGATTGATGGCGCCCCTCGCCAGGGCCAGTGTCGACATCTCGGCGAAGATCGTGGAGGTGAAGGGACGCAGCCGCTGCACCAGTGGGCCGGAGGGCACCGTCATCCCTCCATTCAAGACCACGGCGATCGCCGACCCTGAAATGCGCCCCATACCTTTTTCCGGCCCCGGCGCCAGCCGGAGCGCCCAGGCACAATGCAGCCATGAGCGAACTGGTCGCGGCGGCGGCGCGGATCACCGACCTGTCGCCGATGGACCTGGTCCGTCGGCGCGCCCTGGTGCGGATGAAGTTGTTCGCCACCAGCTTGCTGGTGGCGATGGCGGTCGTCTTCGTCATCTCCTGGTTGTTGCAGGACAGTCATCCCTGGCTGGGATTTGTGCGGGCGGCGGCAGAGGCCGGGATGGTCGGCGCGCTGGCTGATTGGTTTGCCGTCACAGCGCTGTTCCGTCATCCGATGGGGATTCCAATCCCGCACACGGCGATCATCCCGGAGCGCAAGGACGCCATCGGGAGCTCGCTCAGCGAGTTCGTTGCCGCCAATTTTCTGTCGGAGAACCTGGTACGGGACAAGATCAACGGGTTCGGGGTGGCGCAGCGGGCGGGCGCCTACCTGCAGCGGCCGGAATCCGCCGAGCGGCTGGTCGGCGAGGCGGCGGTGGCGGCCAGGGGACTCTCGCGGGTGCTGGCCGACGACCAGGTGGCGGATCTGATCGCTGGGGTGGCCCGGCGGAAGATCAGCCAGACGCAGATCGGGCCGCCGATCGGCCGGATCGCCGCCGAGGTGTTCGACCGGGGCGAGCACCACCCACTGGTCGATTTCATCGTCGAACGCTGCTACACGTGGATCCGCGACAACTACACGGTGGTGTCCAGGGTGGTCGCCCAACGGTCGCCGTCCTGGACGCCGAAGTTCCTGGACTCGATCGTCGCCGACCGGATCTACCAGGAGGTCGAGACGTTCGCCAGGGCCGTCAGGGACGACCCTGGCCATGAGCTGCGCCGGGCGTTGGACAGCTTCCTGGTCGAATTCGCCGAGGACCTTCAGCACGACCAGCAGACGATGGCCCGCGCCGACGACATCAAGGAGCGCATCCTGGGCAATGCCCAGGTGAGGGAGCTGGCGGGGCAGTTCTGGCAGTCGGCGAAGCAGGCGCTGCTGGAGGCAGTGGATGATCCGCAGTCGTCGCTGCGCAGGTCAGCGGTGCAGGTGCTCATCTCGTTCGGCCGCACCCTGACCGAGGACGGTCCCACCGCCCGGAAGATGAATGCGTGGGTGGCCGATGCGGCCGGCTACATCGCCGCCAACCACGCCCGGTCGATCACCGCGATCATCGACGAGACCATCGCCCGCTGGGACGGTGAGGCTACGAGCCGCAAGATCGAGTTGCAGATCGGCCGTGACCTGCAGTTCATCCGGATCAACGGCACCGTGGTCGGCGCGCTGGCCGGCCTGGTGATTTATACCTTCGCCCAGCTGGTGCTCAGCTGACGCCCAGCTGGTGCTCGGCTGACGCCCAGCTGGTGCTCGGCTGACGCATTGCTGGTGCTCGGCTGACGCCCAGCTGGTGCTCGGCTGACGCATTGCGCCCGGAGCGGCCACCCTGGCGGCGCCGCGCCGGCCACCTGGCGCGGCCGCGCGGACGGCGCGGTACGGACCGGTTGCTAGCGTCAACCGGTGATTGATCTGCCTGCGCTGCCCACCGCCGAGTGGTCGATCTGCTTGCGGGACGCCGACTCCGGTCTGGTGCTTGCCGAGTACCAGAGCCAGCAGCAACTGCGTACCGCCAGCGTCGGAAAGATCTTCCTGCTGATCGAGATCGCCCGGCAGATCGGCGCGGGCGACCTCGATCCGACCGAGCTGCTGGAGCGCCGACCGGAGGATTGGGTCGAGGACTCCGGCCTCTGGTACCTGCTGTCCCGGAGGTCGTTGACCGTCGAGGATCTCTGTTTCCTGATCGGGTCGTTCAGCGACAATTTGGCGACCAATGCGCTGGTCCGCCGGGTCGGGATCGACGCCGTCGTCCGCAGGTCCAGAGCTCTAGGCTGGACGAGGTCGGAGCTGCTCGATCGGGTGCGGCCGGACCGCGGTCCCGATGATCCGCCGACGTTGTCGCGTGGCACCGGCGCCGAGCTGAGCGACGTGATGGTGCGATTGCACCGCGGTGAGGTGGTGGATTCCCGCGCCTCGCAACGGGTGCTGCGCTGGTTGGCGGCCGGCGCGGACCTGTCGATGGTGGCCGCAGCCTTCGATCTGGATCCGCTGGCACACGCCGAGCCGGATCGCGGCATCACCCTGGTCAACAAGACCGGCACCATCAGCACCGCCCGGATCGATGTCGGGACGGTCACCGGGCCGGACCAGCGGGTGGCCTATGCGGTACTGGCCAACTGGCCCGACGGGCAGGATTCTCGTGACCAGGTGCTGGCGGGCATGCGGGAGATCGGACGCCGGATCCGACGGGCGGTCGGCGGCTGAGCCGGCAACGGTCCCGGCCGACACCTCCCCAGCATCGCCCCGCGAACGCGGGACGGGAATGGCCGGCGGGTCAGACGGTGGTCAGGAAGTCGCGGAGGACGGCGGCTCCCCACAGCAGGGACGCCACCGGGACCCGCTCGTCCACCCCGTGTACGCCGGCGACCCGTCGACCGCCGGGATCCTCACCGTGCGGGGCGAACCCGTAGCAGGCGATGCCGAGTTTGCTGAACGCCTTGGCGTCCGTGCCGCCGCCCATGCAGAACGGCAGCACCAGGGCTTGCGGATCGGCCCGGGATATGGCGGCGGCGATCGCGGCGAACCATTGGCTGTCGACCGGCGCCGATACTGGCGGCTCGAACGAGCTGAACTCGTGCTCGACGGTGTCGCCGACCAGGCGCTGGAGCTCGCCGACGATGACGTCCTGGTATCCAGGAGGGCACCTGACATCCACCTCGGCAGAGGCGATCCCGGGAACGACGTTGACCTTGTAACCGGCGTTGATCATGGTGGGCGTCGAGGACGCCCTGATGGTGAACCGGGCGACGTCCGCAAGTTCGCCGAGGTCGGCGAGGCACCTGACGATGCCGTCGTCGGAATCCAGGTCGACGGCGATGCCGAGCGCCTCGGCGGTGCCGGCCAGGTAGGCCCGCACTGCCGGTGACAGGTGCGCGGGCCACCGATGGGAAGCGAGCCGGTGCAGTGCCGCCAGCAACTCCGCGACGGCATTGCCCTCCGACGGGCGGGAAGCGTGCCCGGACGTCCCACGGGCGGTGAGTCGCAAGTGCATGGTGCCTCGCTCGGCCGTTGCCACCGGGTACAACCGGACGGGCCGGGCGCCGTCCCCGGCCGGACGGTAGGAACCACCGCTCTCGCCGATGGCCGCGGCCACCCCGGCGAACAAGCCGGGATGCTCCACTGTCAGCCAGCCGGCGCCGTATTCGCCGCGGTCCTCCTCGTCGGCCAGGAAGGCGACAACGATGTCACGTCGCGGCCGCTCACCGGTCCGCCCCCACTCGAGCAGGGTCGCAAGTACCGATGCGCACATGTCCTTCATGTCGACGGCGCCGCGCCCCCAGACGTAGCCGGCCGCCATAGTGCCGCCGAACGGATTCGTCGACCACTGGTCCGGTTCGGCCGGCACCACGTCCAGGTGGGCATGTACCAACAGGCCGGCGGCAGACCGGTCCGTGCCCGGCACTCGCAGTACCACATTCGCCCGTTGCGGGGCGTCGGTCCTGGCCAGCACCTGCGGCTGCCAGCCGACCGAGCTGAGCCGAGCGGCCACCCATTCGGCCGCCTCGCGTTCGCCGTTACTCCGGCCATCGCCCCAGTTGGTCGTGTCGAATCGGATCAGCTCACCGAGCAGCGCCAGCACGTCGGCGGTGCTGGCCAGCTCTTCGTCCCGAACGCTGGTCGGGATACCGTCGGTCACAGCGGAGCCCTCCGATTTGTTGCAGTTACGTTACAGATCCTGCACCACTGGGACCGAGGCGCGCGACGTGGGACTGGAAAATGCATTAGCACCTTCCGAATTGGTCGGCGTTGTGCCACTGTCATCGCAACGGTCCTCCCCTCTGCATGATGATGGGTTACGTATCTGTGGATGCCACAGCCTCTGTGGATGCCTCAGCTTCCGTGGATGCCTCAGCCAAAGATCACCGCACGTGCACCATCAATCGGCAGTAGCTGGACCGCAGGTGACCTG
>JAABUP010002950.1_pt1 | contig 31235 bp, 48 predicted proteins | sample 5559201 | NCBI WGS metagenome assembly JAABUP01 (sample SAMN10711887, study PRJNA513373) | rock metagenome | isolation source: Antarctica rocks | place: Antarctica
GGTGGGGGGTTTAGTGGCGCCCCCCTGGCGGCTGCTGCTGCCTTCCACCAGAGTGACCACCTGCTGTGGCATAGCGATCCCTGCCCCTGCCCCCGCCCCTGTTGCTACCCCGTGAGCCACTGCGACCCTGGCTACTGGGGGGTGTCTGTACGTTGTTGCTCAGGCCTGGCCTGTTGGTGTCAGCCTGCCTGTCGCCTTGACCTCTGTCAGACCCTGAAGCTTGCTCCCCAAACGGGTTGCCATCCCCATTCCCCAGGCGCTTCAGCATGGCAGGCTTCAAGCCAGAGCCAAACCCTCCTCTGGCAGCTGCTGCTGGGGCCGGGGAAGAATCTGTGGTGCCCTGGGGCTGGCGGCTTGGCTGGCTGTGGGGGCTGCCAACAGCAGGAGAGTTGGTTGTGGGCATGCCACTGCTCAAAGAAGCGTTGCCCTTGCTGCCACCAGTGGTGTTGCTGCTGAGTGAGACAGGGCCAGACGGCCTGGCAAGACCTGGTGGGGGTGGGGGGTTTAGACCCCTGTCAGCAACCTGCAAGATCATCACACACATGAAACAGTGACAATCTGAAGTATGCAGGCTGACACCAAGGCGCATTGAGGACAGCAACAAGCCCACAGAAAGTCAGTGAATGGCAGCTGCAATCTTGAGATGAGGGCTTGCAAGTATGTCGAGTAAATCGAAGACAAGGGACCAGGCAGGCAGAGTTGGGTGACAAATTGAAGGCTGGAGGCAGGGGGAAGGTGAGTGAGTGTACCTGGACCTGGTCCTCCACTGATGTGACGGAGGCAGTGGGGCTGGAGGCAGAAGGGCTGGAGGCAGTGGGGATGGAGGCAGTGGGGGTGGCGCCTGGTGTGCGCTGCTGCCCATCCTGCACCTTAAGTGCATGCTTGTCCAGCGGCTGCTGGGATACCTTGACACGTGCCTGCTGCTCCTCCTGCACCAAATGAAGAGTGCATCAGAAACTGATTCTTCGGGTGATGCATGATGTCTGTCAAACAATGCTACTGAGGGTATCATGAATGCATTTGTGGTGATGCATGCAACTTTCTGCCTTGTCTAAACATACAGTTCATGACATTAGTCTGGAACAGTGCTTTCATGGCTTCTACGCAACTCACCCTTCATGTATGCACTCAAACATCTGACCGCCACAGGATGAGTGTCCCAGCTACAACTGCCCCGGTATGCAGTGGCATGCCAAGCATGCAAGATCACGTGAGGAGGGTCTGCAAGATACTAGCAACAGCAGCATGCAATTGTGAACAAGCTGATCTAGGGCTCGCTCAGTACAAATCAGTTTACCTTCAGCTGTTGCTGCAGGGCACTCTTCTCCTTCACCATAGCAGCCGCCTCTTTCTTGCTGATCATGGCGGCGGCCTCGCATGCCTTGCTTTTCATTTCATACTCTTTCTGCACAAGTGCATTCTAATTGCTCAACAATATTTTCTTGTTGTGCTAAGTGGCCAAGACTGCAACCATCAAGAACGACATGCAGTGACAAATGGTACTGCAAGCTGATGAAGAGGCAGGGAGCTGCTGCTGAAAGCAAATCCATGCATGACAGCATCCGCAGCAGCATGAACAGCCCAAGCTACACAGCAAGCTACAGGGTGCCCAAAGGTGAGGATGACAGGTGTTTAATGCACTGGCCATACCTTGAGTGTTTCCTCCAGAGCAGCTAGCCTTGCCTTCTCAGCATGCAGCTGCTGCTCACCATCTTGCAGAGCTGCCTGGCGTGCACTCAACTCCTTCTCCTTCTTCTCATGATCTGCAGCATGATCACTGGTGTTGCAGTGGCTCAGCAGAAGTTGCCATGCGCTACACCTGTGACAAATGCCATGTTGAGACACTCGAGGCACCCTGTTCAAGGTACGAGTGATACACTTTTGATCTAAAGAAGGTCAGGGTATGAATTGCTTCATACATGATGAACTGAGTGCGAAGTCAGCTGTGCCTAATTAGCTCAGCAATCAAGGGTCCTGCACACAGTGCATTACACAACCTCAGGACACAGCTGCTTGAGCCAGAATGCCCGCTCACCTCTCATCCTGATCAGCCCAAGTTCATCCAGCTTGGCCTTGCTCTCACTCAGCTCAGCACTGTGAGCTGTGAGGCTCTCCTCCCTGCAATCCAGCTCTCCCTCACGCTTGCTCAGCAGGCCCTTGTGCTTCCACATCCGTGCCTTGTCACTTGCTTGGATCCATTCCTGGCTTTCTGCAAATCATTGCTATTTCATTAGCAAAGCAAAGTTTTGTGTTGGCTTCAGTTTGAACGCATGAGTACCAAACACGAAACAGCAAATATCTGGGCTTTCCGGTCATCAAGTATGTAAGGCATGTATGGCAATTGCGTGTTGCCGCGTCAGCCAGCCCAAACAGAATGCAAAACATGCCTACCTTTTGCCAGCTGAGCTTGACCTGCTGACAAGTTGTCCTGCCCATGCTTCAAGCTTGTTTCACGCCTGTCCAAGTCAGCAGATCTGGCACGCATCTCATCCTCCTTTGCGCTGACTGCACCAGCATGCTGATCTTCCTGACATGTCAACCTGACCTTTTGCTCAGCCAGGTGGAGCTGCTGCTGCTGCATGTCAGCCTTGAACTGAAGCACCTCTTGCTGGCGTTCTTCCTCCTCTGCACCAGACCAGAAGTGCAAGAGTTCAGTGCCTGTGTCTTTCTGAGTCTGTCAGCACATGCATTCTTGCTCTCTCTTGTGCTGCAAAACATGTTCTACTCCAAGCCTCTGATCAGTGAGAGCACATGTTGGCCAATAGGGGCTTCAAACAATGCCGTTTACTGCTTGCACCTTGACTGAATCTTGCGCATTAGGCAGCTGCCATGCTGCATTACCATGCTGTGTCGAGAGTTAACAGCTGGGAGAGTTTGTCAGGAAGAGATGCTTGTCAGGAAGGGATTTGTGCGGGGGAGCATCAGGTGTGCTGGCGCATGCCAAGACTCTAAACTTCAAACATGAGGTACCTTGCTTTGCTTGAGCAAGCTGAGCCTGAAGCTCAGCGCTCTGAATGTCCAGTGCCTGAGCCTGCCCCACCAACCTAGCCTCTTCTTCTGCAGCTGCACTGGCCTGCCCAGCCTGACGCTGGACTAGAGCATTTTCTCTTGCCGCCACAGATGCGATTTCTTTTGCCAAGCGCTCTCGCTCTGCATGAATACAATCTCATGAGTTGCCATGCATGTAATGCCTGCAGCAACAGAAAATGCATTGTTGAGAAGCGCATGCTGCAGTACTTGTTGATAAGATGACGCATGGGAGAGTGTACCAGCTTGAGCAGCCTCGTGCTGCTGAGTGAGCTCCCTCCTGCTCTGCTGACTCTGTCTTACAATACCTGCCTGATTGCCAATCTCTGCTTGCAGGTCAGCAACCTGGCGCTGCAGCCTGGTAACCTCCTGTGCCTGTGCTGCATTCTGTCCCTGCTGGTTACCAGCTGCAGCCAACTCATCCTGCATAATCAGACCCGCAGGTGAACGTGTGAAGCCCGCACCAAGCTGCGTGAGTCACTGATTGCCAGTGCCCCAAACAAACAAGGTTCTGAGCATATGCAGCTTTGACTGTAACAAGACGACTGTTCAGGTACAAGCTGCACTCACCTGCAGCTGCTGAATGTGTCTCTCCTTGAGCATCTGCAAGCAGAAAGAATTTGTTCAGCGGAATTTTCAGGCTGCAGGCAAGTTCTGCGAAGTGTCTTGTGACAGTAATAGGCCTTGCATTTAACTGGTAGATACCAGTGTGCCGCTGACTTGTCACTTGCACAAGCTAGACGTGTTACAAACGCAGCATATAGCATCCAAACTGACCAAATCCTCATCCAACTCTTCAAGATCGCACTTCAAGTATTTCCTTTGCATTTCTAAATCGTGCAACTTCCTCTGCATACACAGTCAAACTCAGTGTACATAATTAAAGCTGACACGGAAGGACACGCAAGCGGCGACCGCACGAAATGCTCACACAACAAACACACGGTACCTTGTCCCCTCCCGGTCTTCCCCAAAGCCAAACCCCGCCGGCTGCAGCGGCCGCTGCAGCTGCTCCCAAGCACACCGTAGTCGCAAGCTTGGGAGTTTTGGCTGATACTGAGCTCTGGTGCAGTCCGGCCATGATGGACGTCGTGCAACAGCTACCTGTGGCTCTCAGTTTTGTGAGGATGGCAATTGCCGTAAACACAGAAAAGACAACCTTGACTTTTGGCTGTATACCCACGTAGAGTAATGAGGGGCATCTAAACCGAGCGCCATATGATTCGCCGCTGCATACCAATAGGCAGAATTTATATCAGGCTCCATTGTCCCTCCCAGAATCGTCTGCTCTCTCCCGCTTTAAGATCAAAATCGCACGGCCCCTAGCCAGTCCGACCGCTATGCACAATGCTGACGAACTCGCACAGACTTCTGTGTGCATTGCACTGTCAACGGCTTCCTGCCATCCAGGTCAGAGCCCGCAGCCGAGGCTGCAGTGTTGCAAAACAGAGATGCTGCACAAGGCTGCTCGGACGAAAGCCTATTGTTGACAGTATGATACAGCAAATCTCCGCACGTTTTCGAAGCAGGCCAGTCCATGCAACATCTGTTCCTGGGCAGCAGGAGGAACAGGTGAGCTCTGCACATATGTGACGAGCCAATAAATTCGCAGCTTCACTTGCATATGAGCCATCGACTGTCAGCAGGACACTGAATTCATGGCAGCAGCCCTGCATCAGGCACAGCTGGCAGCTCAGCAGCAGGAAGTGCCAGTTGGTGCAGTACTTGTCTGTGGTGGCAAAATCATCACCCAAGCTTTCAATCAAACAGAAACAAGTGGCAACCCCACAGCCCATGCGGAGATGCTCTGCGTTCAGCAGGCAGCCATGAAGCTCGGTGGCTGGCGCTTGCTTGAGAGCACCTTGTATGTGACTCTTGAGCCCTGTCCGATGTGTGCTGGGGCTCTGTTACAAAGCAGAGTGGGCACGCTTGTTTATGGAGCTCGAAACACGTTGTTAGGTGACACCTCAGCAGACACTTCAGTACCTTGTGTGAAGGATCAAAGTTGTCATGTGGCAACACTGTGATCATGTCTCAACTTGCACCAGCATGGTATGTTACATTCTGACAGGAGCTGATGGAAGCTGGGTCTCACTTTTGCCACGGCATAATCCTGACGACAGCATGGCAACAGTGCCTAGCAGGCCACACCCTTTTCATGACAAAATGCAGGTCAGTGATCAGTGCAGGACCTGGACAGTCTGCGCATGCAATCATGTCTTGCTATTGCTCAGGGGTGCTGCATGCACAGGTCAGAAGAGGGGTCTTGGCACATGAGTGTGGCAGCATCATGAAGCAGTTCTTCAAGAAGAGACGCCAGGCACTGCATACATCCTCAGAGCCAGATGTCTGAAGCATATACAAGCAGCTGCGACCCATGTTGCAGACCCACATCAATGTTGACAATCAGCTCAACATGTACACATATCAAGCTATGTCATGACACCACCAGGTGACAAGAAACATGACAGGATTGGTCATGCGCCAGAACCGTCATTGATAGGAGCACTGTTCCACTGGAAACATCACAAAGGCTGTGTATCCCTCCACAAAAGGCGTTCACCGTTGAAAAACAATTGGTGATATGGTCTGCTTCCAGGGGTCAATTCAAGGAAGTCTGTGGACCTGCCAAAAGCGTCCTGAGCAACTTGTATGAGGATGGCAGCAGTCAAACCCCACACTAGGAAGTTATTGTACTCAAAGTAGTGCAGCCGATACTTGATCCCCTGCCACTCAGCATCTTTGTAAGTGTGGCTGGGGACATCTTCAAGGAATGCGGCTAAAGGCATGTCAAACACAGCATTGACCTCACTGGGGTTGGGTGTCAATGCTTTCATGGTCTTGATTTTGCCTATGACAGGAGTCACCTGCACACAGGCAACAACTACTATGTCGCTACTGATGCAAAAATACTGCTCTCCCAATGCCGACATGCTCATGAACTGGTCAGGGCCCATTTGAGTCAACAGATGATAGCCAGATAACCAAATCAAACACCATGCATAGATACTGTTGAGAAGCAGACACAAATGAGCGGTGTGTCTCTGCACGCTCCTGTAGCTGTCTCACCGATAGCTTGTGCTTGGATATGAAGGGTGGAAGCTGTGCTATGACCTGCACTGAAGATGGCTCCAGTCCCAGTTCCTCCTGAGCTTCTCTCAAAGCACATTGAACATCGTCTGCATCCTCTGGATCCCTTTTGCCACCTGGCAAACAGACCTCTCCTGTAGCAGCATTCAGTCCAGCGTCAAGTGACTGTACACGCAGTATAACCTGCCAAAGTATTTGCATGATCAGCGTTGTGCTGCTGTCCAAGCATTTCAATGACCTACAACTTTGTGCATCTGACTGAGGCTACCTTTATGAGATGACAGATTGGCCGATCGCTGAGTCAGCAATACGCGCACTACCCCATCAGTATCCTCAAACAAGGGCACCAACACTGCTGCTGCCTTGGGAGCTACCTATGTGATGACATACTTGACAACACTGGTCATGTTGCGGTTTCAGTCATGGTTGCATTTTCAGCTGCACATTACACTCTGCACTGTATTTGCACCAGCAGAGCTGTGGCAGGCAAACTCATACTTACAGGCGGAAACGGTCCTGCCGCAAGCCTTGACAAACGATCACTGACGTGATCGATGCCCTCTGCAGAGCTGGGTGTGTCCAGCGCTGATAGTGTGACTGATCTCGATGCCATGTCTACGGTCCGGAAAAGACTTAGCTCAGAGCGCTCTCTCGACCACGGCGCATGCAGACAGATGAATTCGGTGCTGTTGAAGGCATGAAGCGCGCGGCATTGTGCCAAAAAGCGGTGTGCGTTAAGCTTTGCAAGCATGCGTCGCAGTAAAAGCCGTATATCGGCCCATGCAGGCCCGCGAACCTTGACTCAAGGTCTGCAAATGTGCGTCGCTAGCAGCAGCATTCAAAACATTCTTTCGCGTGCTGTTCAGCTCATGGAGTACGTGTACTTGCTCTCAGCAATCGACACGCTGCTCCGAAGCCAAATGGCACATGCATGCCCTTTGCAGGAAGGTGCCACACTTCGCCGATCTGCGCATCGCTGGGCAGTGTCCATGTACATGACCCAGGAACCGTTGTTGCTCTGGTGAGCAAGTGACTGTGCAGAGCATGAAAGCTTGGAGCAGCTTACTGCTCTTCAGCTTCAGAACGTTTGTGAGCTTTAGTGTCGTGAGTTCGACTTGCGTTGGCAACAGTTGCCCAGAAGCACACGAGCAAGCAGCATCTGCGGGTCTTTTGGGTGCTACCGTATCAGCATCGACCTGTCGTACCAAAACATATCCTCAGTCTGGAACGCTTACGCCGGTAGGTCTCTTATGCTATGCTACCTGTTGCTGGCTATGAGTGGCTTTGATGCAGCCTATAGGCCGCCTTTTGTGGCAGTAAGTCGTGTATTTGTGACCAAGTCAGCTTATCCCACTGAATTTGCTTCCAATACGCACAGGTCACCTTCCCCACACCGATTGTGGATGTGCGCTGGGCAGGGGAGCGACAGGAGTTCGATAAGGTAGCGTGATGCATCTGTCTTGCATAGCTGTCATTTTCATACTGATGTGCCGCTTAGGCACCAAACAACCTGCACTTTGCATGCAGTATGTCTTTGTGTTGCTACGGGGCGAGGGCTTCTATGTTGGAGGTCACCTATGGCGTTCTGACCAATTTGGAAACGGGAATTGGCAAGATGTCACATCAAAGCTGACAGGTCAGCTGCTTCTATTGGCCACTGCTGTGAGCGCAGGCATTGTTGGACACAGGCAAAGACACAAGCTACAGACAAATTTCATTCAGCATTTGCATGCCTCATCTGTGTCTTCTGATCTCTGTTCACATCAGCTCAGAGTACTGTTGCAAGCATTGCTGAAGGCCTGCTTCCTGGCATAAGCATTGCCTGGGACACATTAACATGTAAGTGTGAAGGCAGGCCCAACTGCTCTGCAATGTATGTCACACCTCCCAGACCATACCCCTTTGATGGTACATGTTTGAGATACATGCTGCAAAATACCTAGAATAGCTTGTCTGCTTCCTGCAGCTGCTTTGCCAGCTGGGGCATCCACATCGGAGGACATGCTAGGCGTTCTGGATCTGCACTTCCACCAGCGGCATCCCGAGAGGATACTCTTCCAGGGTCCAGGATTCTACTTCTGGGTCACTGAGGATTATGGCAGGACCTACAAGGCCTTGCCCACCCCTGGGGAGGCCACACTTGGGTTCTGGATGGAGCTGAAAGTCCACCCCAATGTTCCTGACTGGCTGCTCGCCAAAGTGAAGCGCAAGGAGTGCTTGGCAGACCTCTCAAGTGCAGCTTGTGCACATGATCTCTTCATCTCAAAGGCAAGTCACACATCCTGTTGTCTGCCTCTTGACATATTCGCATCATCTCAGTGTGCTGAATGAGGTGCAGCTGGATAGCAGCACAGGCTGCAAACCAGGCTGCAGTCTGTCATGCTGCAGTAGCACAAGTAAGGGCTGACAGGCGGTGGTACTGATACTGCACAGCTCTGCACTTCCTGTTTCATAATGACACCGGTAAGACTGAGGTTGCCAACTGTTCCCAAAGATGGGAGCAAGGAAATGCTGCTGCCAGCATCTGGAGCAACTGCCCTGCACAGAAGGCCTGCGATCCTCAGCTGCCTGATCATGCTGCAGTGAATCATGAGCAGCAATTCTTTGCATGCCATGCTGTCAAATGCTTAAGCAAGTCAACAACCTGCATGTCAACTGTATGATTGTCTCAGTCAGTCAATCAATCAATCAATCAATCAATCAATCAATCAATCAATCAATCAATCAATCAATCAATCAATCAATCAATCAAGCAAGCAAGCAAGCACTGCACTGCAGGACTTTGGCACAGCGTGGACCAACCTGACAGAAAAGGCTGGCGGCAAAGTAGCCGCCTTCTGGGATTTCGACTGGGGTGCCTCCCTGACCCACTCAGACCCCTCCAAAACAATTGACGATGAAGTCATCTTTGCCACAGTCTATGAGGAGAGCTCGGCCATGAAAGGACCATACCCAGGCTGGGACAAGGACCTGCACTTCGTACGCAGTGATGATCTTTGGGATAGTGACCATACTAAGCTCGTCGCCTGCGGCAACCAGTTTGAGGTCATTGGTCAGAGGGTACGTCGCCTGCCATCCTAGCAGTGCCGCGCTGAACTGGCACAGCATTGTGTGCTGCATATTGCGACAAATGGCAACTGCTGGCCTTGCTCACAGCATCTCCTTCATGCATCTGTGATACCACATACCTACCTGATGCATTTCATTGCAGCACGTCTTTCATTCACTCCTGCCCATAAGTTCAGGCAGAGGCCTGTTCAGGCTGCTGGAGAATGGCTAGACTGTAGGGTGTCATTATGATACTCTTGCATCACAAGTCTTCTTGCCTGTCACGCGTACAACAAGTTTTGCCTCAGCTCATGGTCTATTGTGCACTGCCACAGGTGTTCCTGGCAATGCCATCAGCCTGCCCTGTGGCGCCTGATGGCAGCAAGCGCAGTGTGCCAACAGGGGCGGATGACCGTGGCGCTGTCACCATGTACACCAGTGATGACAATGCAGAGACCTTCAAGCAGGTCAGTGGCCCATGTGACCTGTCAAGTTGTGCATGTGATTTCTGTCTGGGAGTGTGCGCCAGAACAGCTGTCCAGCTTAGACTCATGTGCCTCTGAGGCAGAGGCATGCATTTGTCCCTTGTGCTGTTGCCTGCATGTATTGGCAGCATGGCAGCATGTTCGGTTTTGCTCACCTGCTGTCAAGCACTTGCCAGAGATCAGGGTATTGTCCTGTGCAGCATCAGTTCATCAGGCTGTCTGTACTGTACAGCCTTGCATTTTGTCTGGCCGACCCACATTGCTTGAGGTCGTTGGCCCATAGGTAACTTCTCTGACTGACCTATTTGTTGGTTGTCAGGCCTGCCTGCCAGTGAAGGACCTGGATCTGGGGTACAACTTGGTACGCACACACGATGGCAAGGGTGCCTTTGTGATTGTGGACCATGATGAGCTGGACCCTGTCACCAGCAGAGCCCCCATGAGCACTGTCTATGCTTCTGGTGCACCTTCTTATGCCTCTCAGCATGATCTGTATGCATAAATGTCTGGTCATGAGCACAGTCTATACTTCGGTGCACCTTCTAGCATGATCTAGAGTATGCATAGATGTTTAGTTGTTGGGCTGATTGGCACAAAGCAGACCTGTAGCTCGGTAGTGCATGCTCTCCACTTGCATGCTGCTTGTGATGTCCTTGTTGCTTTGTGTATGTGAGCGTATCAGCCAAAGCTGCAGCTTCTTCTGCTCAGCCATCTTTGAACGCCTGTGCAGCATTGGCTGCCTCCAATCATGCACAGTGTTGCCAGCTCTTGTTTCCAGTCCTTCAACAGCGTCTACCATGTCTACTCTAATGGTGGGCTGCAAGGTCTCCGCAGCATTATAGCTTGTACTATACTGACAATCACAAGCGGGGCACAACTGAAACATACAATGTGGCATGCTGCTGTTGCTGCTGCTGGAGTGTAGCTTCATGCCAGGTGTGCTGATCCTGAATGCTGACGCTGTGTGCAGGCTATGATGCCAGCATGTTTACTCTGAGCCTGCCCCGCAACTACCGCAACCAGCAGATTGCAGACTTTGCTCGGGTGGAGGGCCTGCCAGGGGTGTACATGGCCAACCAGCTGGAGGCCAGCATCTTTGATGACCCCAGCTCTGTCCCCTACGACAAAAACTACAATGACTACCTGCAGTCCAAGGTGTGCTCTCTGCTGCATCACAGCACAGCACTTGCCTGAAGCATGAGTCTTGTTTGAAGAAGCTGCATCTGTTCCAGCTCTTGACAGCCAGCTGGAGTGAAGGAGTCAGACCATGTTGTCAAGATTGGAAACGCGTGCTAATATGTGAAGTGAGTCGTACAAGCGCAAGAAGCTTTACAATTGTGATTGGAATGTTTAGCTTATTGACATCTCTGCCATGAAGAGTCTTGCTTGATTGATTTGCACTGTCTGTCTTTGGAATCTCAGCCTTCCTTTGAGTGCAAGGGCTTGCTGTGCAGATCACCTTCAATGGGGGTGCTCAGTGGTCAGACTTGCAAAAGCCAGACACATACAACTACCCAGAGTGCAACAGGTGCAAGGACTTGGCTGACACCAAATGCCAGCTGCACCTTCATGGCCCTACAGGCTGGGTGGAAGGGCCAGGTGACTTACCGCATGTGCTGCTGTCTGGTCGTTCCATTGCTTACAGCATCAAAGGACCCCTCTCATAAAGCTGCGTGCTGGCATGTAGAAGTCGAGCAAACATTAATGGCATCCTGATGTTGCGAATGCCAGGACTGTGGGATGGTCGGGTGCATTGCAAGTTGCGTACTGCAGGGGCTTGTGTGTGGAGACCAGCGGATGCCTTTGCTAATCAATCTGCCTAGCTCTCTGCAGCCTAGTAAGGTTGATGACCTGAATCTGGCTTTGTCTTGTCCAGATTCCCGGCCAAGCTTCTACTCCCATAGTAATGCTCCAGGACTTGTCATGGCAGCTGGTAACACAGGGGAGTATCTGGACCCGGCAGCAGACTCAACCTGTACCTGGCTCTCCAGAGACGGCGGCTTCTCGTGGGAAGATGTTGCTGACTATGCTGCTATTTACGAATTTGGGGATCATGGCAGTATCCTGCTGACTGCACATTACCAGGTGAGCTGTCGCAGCAGAAGTGCCAATGCCACTGTGGTGTCCAGTACCTTCGTCTGTGTGTTCGTGCAGGCTTGTCTTGACCATGCTTGTGCACCTGCAGCCATTGTGAAAGTGCATGTGCCCACTGCAAGGTCATGTTGAGATGTGGATTTGTTTGCCTGGCTGGCACACAGCTGACCCTGACATATATCAGTGCTTTATTTGGTCAGCGTGCACATGATTTTGGTAGACCAAAGGATATCATTTTGGTAGACAAAAGGATACGCATCTGTCATATGCTTTTTGCAGACAGAGGAGCCTGCAGAGTCGGTCGTGTTCAGCCTGAATGAGGGCAACTGCTGGAACACAATCCTGCTTGATACTGCGCTGGATGTCCAGAACATCAGGTATGCTTGCTATGCCAGCCAAAGCACATTGCACTGCTTGGTCAGACCAAGACAGCTGATCAAGGCTGTGCTGTGGATTCAAAAGGCTCGTGTGCGTCACTGGCTTTCCACATGATGGTTTCACTCTCCGTAGAGCATGACAGCGCCTTTCTTAACACATGTGCTGCATCACTGCATCAATTTCACAATGTCTGTCTTTGACACTCATCTGGGTAGTCAACAGACAATAACAGGAATCATGAAGATCTGTGACAACATAAGTCATTCAACGCTGTAACACAGTCATCATCAGTAACATGTTACACCCTCCGCATGCTTCACACTGCCTGTCTACACACTGTCATCATCATCAGTCACATGTTACGCCCTCCATGTGCTTCACACTGCCTGTCTACACACAGTCATCATCAGTCACATGTTACGCCCTCCATGTGCTTCACACTGCCTGTCTACATACAGTCATCATCAGTCACATGTTGCGTTCTCTATGTTTAGAACCCTTGACACTGTGTGTCTACCTGCAGGGTGGAACCAAAGGGTGCAAGTCATGTCTTCATAGTGCATGGCTCAGAGTGCCGCCACTCGGCCGCCCACTCCACCTGCACCTACAACCCTCAGCAGTCCACCTCACGCAAGGGCGTCATGTATGTCATCGATATAGAGCAGGTCATGGGCACTGACTGGAAGGTGAGCCGCCCCTCTCTCTCTATAGTTTAGTTGTGATTGACCATATGTACATAGCATACCTGGATGGTTGCCGGCATGAGTTTACATTCCTGCTGAGGCTAAAGCCCCATTCCATCAAGGGGCATTGGCTCTTATGCCTTTGTCTCTATCAGACAGGCCTGCAGTACCCGGCGGAGTCAACAGACAACGACAGGGAACTCAGCATACGCCAAGCATCAAAGGTGCTACATAGCTTTGATTATGGAGCACCAGCAATCACAGTGTGGTGGCAATATAGCAGCTTGCAGGGCATGTCAGCTTGTGCATATTGCTGACATTGTACCTCCTTCCTGCAAAGGATTTGTTTTAGATCCCCTCAGCCAATCCTCAAGCTTGTTTGTGATGCAAGGATGGCACAGGCATCTCTCTGCGGCATCCGTTCCTATCACACCTTGGTCACAGTCGCTGATCAGGCACTCTCAGTTATCACACCTTGGTCACAGTCGCTGATCAGGCACACGCACACACTCACTCTCTCACTCACTCACTCACTCTTTCTCTCACTCACTCACTCACTCTTGCACTCACTCACTCACTCACTCACTCACTCACTCACCCACTCACTCACTCACCCACCCACCCACCCACTCACTCACTCACTCACTCACTCACTCACTCACTCACTCACTCACTCACTCACTCACTCACTCACTGGGTGGCAATTGATGCAGGTCGGTGACTATGAGACGTGGAGTCCTCCTGGCAATGACAGATGCTTGCTGGGTTCTAAGGTCACCATGCAGCGCCGCAAACAGTCCTCTGAGTGCTTCAATGACAAGGGGTGGCAGCGAGAGCGCACGGCCGGGGTTCCCTGCCAGTGTGGGCATGTAAGCACATCAGCCCCTTGGTCACACCTCTGTCTGTGCGTCTGAGCATCTACACTATTCAGACCGCCAGAATTCCTCATGTCAATCATTGCGTGAAGTGGGATGATCATGAGAATCTTCTCTTATGTCAGGGTGTTTGTCACTCTCTTACATGACTAATAGCTCTTGTGTATCTTCTCTCATGTGCCATGTCCAGGGTGTTTGTCATTCTTTACATGACTAATGGCTATACATCACAAGACTCATGGCTTTGTTCAAGGTTAGTCGAACCCTAAAGAGCAGTGTCTAATGTATAAAATGTAGCCGTGTATAGGTCTATACTGTGCTTACTGCAGTGTGCATGCGCAAGCTTGTCCATCTTTCACCAGTGCTTTCATCATGCTGATGGCTTGCTGGCTTGCAGGACGACTTCGAGTGTGATTTTGGGTATGAGCGTGTCGGCAACTCCAGCTGCCGGCGCATGACAGGCATCAGCTCCAACGACTGTGAGCAGATCTCCAGCGGCAGCTACTACGTGTCAGAGAGCCATCTGAGGTTGGTGCACAACGACAGCTGTGTGGGGGTGTCGAATGTGGTGACAGACTCTGATGGTCATGGCACGTGTGTGGGCTCCCATTGCGGCTCCAACAACGGCAAGGGCCGAGGAGCCCTTGGCAAGTTCTTCATATTCTTGCTGGTGAGCCTTCACCCCTTGTGTCTCACTGTCTAACTTTCTCACTGTTTTACTCTCACAATCTAGTTGGTTGGCTGAAGATGCAAGATCCTCTCTCTCTGTCTCTCGCTCTCACTGGCTGCTTCTTCCTGCTGCTTTGTATTGGGCTGTGGTGCGTGCTTCCTTGTCTGCAATGTGCTGCTCGGCTGTGCAGAGAACTCACCCCACAAGTCAGCGCAAAGTCTGGGTGTGCAGTCTGCAGTCTTGTTGCCTGGCACACAATTGACAACCTGTCTTTCACTGTGACATGTCTGTGTGTTGGTTGCTGATCATGTCTGACAGCGTTCTCTCAGTACAACTGCAGGGACAGTTTACAATTGAGATTGTTTCAACTCTGACTGACAGCAGCTGAATATTGCTGTCAGTGAGTGCTTGTGGTGTGTTGCAGGTGGCGGGACTGGTGACCACGCTGTTTGTGGTATGGTGGCTGTTTGCTGCCAGTGACAGCATGAAGGCCATGGCCGAGGAGTTGCTTGCGCCTGTCATTGCCTTCTGTGACTCCATCATCGGCTGGATACGTGACAAGGTGTCCAGTCTGGTGGGCAGGCAGCAAGCAGATGCAGAGGAGGCCTACTTCCAGCCCCTGGCTGGTAGTGAAGGCCTGGCTCTGGATGAGGAAGATGCACGCAGCCCACCTTTGTTTCCCATGCGATGACCTCGCGGCACATGGACTGCAAAGTGTGTTCTGCTTGCGTGCCCTGATTGCAGATTTGACTTGAGAGCATGTCTTCAGTTGGGGCTCGGAGCTGCGTGTTTTGCATCCTGGTCCTTGATTGCCATGCAATCAGCTAAGCCTCAGGATTGTGAGAAGGTTTTGCTTCAATGCTTTGTGTGAAACACTGCTGTGAGCTGCCCTCGTGAGTGTCTGATCACATTGTGTGACAGGCTTATTGTATGTGTCTGCCAGACATGGGAGATAGTGATGTCTTTCTTTCAAGCTCTTTGCATGGTAATCTGGTCATTGGTACCCAACATCTGATGCCAAATATTATGCGTTAGCCCGTGATCATAGCACATTAATCATATCAAACTTGCGCCTCCCTGTTCCTTTGATGCTGTTGAGATGGCTGAGTACACCTTGATGTATAATATAAAGTATATTCTGTAACATTGTGTCTTGCTCCATTTGCTCATGCATTGCGCTGTTGCACGTCCAGTGTGATGGCGGCTTTGCCTGTACCCGTCCCTTGCACGTTTTTGCAAAGAGTCACAGATTTTTTTGTTGGCTTTGAGCTAACAGCACTGTTTTGGCAATGCCACTGATGTGAAAGGAGAAATCTGTGCCTGTGTCGATCTGTTCGTTTCAACAGATCAAGGCTGTGCATACTACGTTCACTCAGTATGCAGTGACTGTGTGGTGAATTGCTCAGAAGGAGGGTAGAACACTTGCACTCATGATTGCGACCACAAAAAGGTATAGACAGCAAGTGTAGGGAGTTGCAGCATGGACCTCATGAAAGCAACAGCTCTTCAAGCCCTACTGTACCCAGTCAAGCCATTATGTGTAGGATGTGGGCCCCCATCTCTAAGTGCAGACTGTTCCTCTAGAGATCTGCTGCTTGCACAAGCTATAATGCTCTTGCGCAGATCCTGCAGAGCGCTGGGGCTGATCCACAAGTGGTCTTGGCCTGCGCCTGCAGTGAGTTAGGGCAGATGCTATTGAGTCTGGGGCAGAGCTCCTACAGAAATCACCATACACATAACCTGCATTTTGCTCGATGGCGACGGTGGTCAAAACTTTAGCTTCTCTGCAAGTGATGGCAACAAGAAGCAGGTAGCAAAGATCCCATAAATTGGACTGGCTCAGCATGGCGACCACCTTTGCAAGCAACCACCTTTGCATGCACACTGCCTTGTGGGCACTGAACATCGAAGGATTACTGCAATGACAAGTCTGGTCTTTCTTCATCACACTTAAAATGCAACTTCCTGGTTGTCTCTTGGTTGCGTGCCTTTTATGTCACCTGGTTACACAGTTGGCAGATCAGTAGGCTGTTGCATCTCCGAGAAGACATTATACACAGAGCGAACTGTGATGCAGACGGACCACTTCTGGGCAAGATACCAAAGACTAATCAGTACACACCTTTCCTATCTTTGGATAAGCTGATGTCACTGCAACTTGGTATGCAGGCACCAACTGTAAGTGCGCGCCTTGATGCTTCCTGGTGCATATGCAATGGCGTACACTGTGACCCCTCTTGTTTGACCCGGCTGTGAAGCCTCACATTGATGTGGCACCTAAGCGAGGGAAGCTGGAGCTGGAGTTGGCAGTCTTCAACTGGCAAGCATGGCTGGCATGTCCATGTAGCTTTCAGATCTGGCATGTCTGACCAAGATGCAGATTCATGACCATGAGGAGGAACTGAGCTGGTTGAGCCAGCTGAAGCATCTTAGCAGGCAGATGCACCCACAGGCCGGCAGCATGTGGCCTGTGCCCCATAATTTCAGTATGCTGTCCCAGCTAACTAGCTTGGAATGTACAGTGGTGCATTTGCGACCTGAGACAGAGGCTAAAGCGCCCACAAACCCAAAGAAGCTGCTGGGACCTGCGTCAAGGCAGAGATGCGGCATCATGCCTGCAGGCTGACGAGTATTGCAACCGGGCCTGTTTCACGTGCATGCTCGCCCAAATGACAAGTTCTGGCCGTCAGTTCCCAGCTGTTTTGCAGGCATATCATGTTACTATACAACAGGTATGCTCAGTGCCTTTCTGAGCAGTCAAATGCTGCTGCACAATTGTCACAACGGTAAGCTATGAGACTGCTTACTGAAGAGCCTTGTGTCATGCTGAGTAGCTTGTGATACTTTTTTTGTAGTTGCACGGGGTTGCAACAGTGTGTTGCAGGTGCAACTGTGGTCTGACTTGACGTTTGTCTGCAGTGCACCAGGTTGACTGTGGAGGTGCTGAAGCTCAATCTTAGCATATGCATGCATGCAGGTGGAGGAGGCCAGAACATCAGAGCATAGCATGCATCATTGAGTCATGGTGACCTGCCACAGCTGCATTTGTTTGGGTCTGCATGATATGCCAGTTACAAAGGGAATCCCTAGATGAGGATCCCAAACAAGCTGGAAGAAGAGGCACGGTGCCAAAGTCGCAACTCAAAATTTGAAAGCAAAAGTTGAGCGACCTTGTAAACATGCTGCCCAAGAAACGTGCTGGCATGAAGCTTGACGCCATTTTACTGAGCATTTTCTGTGTTGCTCGCGGCAAACCAGCATCGACATCATGATGCTGCAGTCACGATGCGTGACACGGAGCATGACGGGTAAGCAGGCCTGTGATTACAGCGCTGGCCTCCGCTTTGGCGCATACCGGCCTTCATAACCGGTGTGATCTGCTGCAGTCTCGCGCTGGGCGTCTGTACCTGCAGAGATGATAGCAAGCTTCCACTCAGCCTGTGTGACTTATAGTTGTGGACACTTCTGCCCGACTGATACTGGACACATCTGCGAGCGGCGAACTTATTTGGGAACTCCACGGTCCATGCCATCTCTCGTCAAGATGCAACTGGTTTGTAAGGCCTGGCACAAGGGCGCAGGTAGGCATCCTTCCCTCTGATAGGTCTCAGCTTCTGCAACAAAGGTATGCTCGCCAGAGACATGTATTCATGCATGCTAAATGCACAGGCAGAGGCATTACCACTCTCTTCTTGGGAAGCTCCAAGGCAAGCCCAGCCCCAATCTTCCAGACCTTCACTGCACGATCACCCTTCGGCTGGACCTCCACTATGTCACCTGGTCAGACTTGCAGAAGATTGGACATCTGGTGCACCTGCAACATCTGCATCTATCTGAGCACTTTCAACCCAAGGTAGCAACGCCAGACAGAGCATTTGCAACGAAGACGCCAAGGCATGGCTCACCCTTCTCCTGCTTGACGGGTCTGAGGTCATTGGAGCTGGACCTGTTTGAGTCCAGCTCTGCAGATCCAGGTTGGGATGGCACCAGATGCTGTTTGCAGCCCATCAGCTGCATGAACAACCTTCAAGGCTTCACTCTGCTAGGGCTGACTATCAACGTAGGCATCCACCATCTGTCTCAGCTGTCTCAGCTGACCTCACTGGGTGTTGGCTATGTAGAGGATGGCTTGAGCACTTTGGTGAAGCTGAAACACCTACAAGCTGCAGCAACAAGTCTCAGGAATGCTTGGAGGCCCATTGCAAATCTTTCTGTAGGCCTTGTCACATTGACAAATCTCAGGAGCTTAGACTGCACTCGTGTCCGGTACTGTCAGGTTGCACATTTGACAGTGTTGACTGCACTCAAAGCCCTCACCATACGCTTCATGCGTGACATACCCTTTGATCACCAGTCACGAATAGCAACCTGGTCAAACCTTGCAAAATTGAAACACCTGAATACACTTTCTGTCCACAATGATGTGTTAAAGGATGTCAAAGACTCCAAGCAATTGCTTCGCTTTCCTGCCTTACAAAACTACACTTTGAGGGCTTCACTTCAGATCTAGATTTCAACTTTGAAGATGTGAACAAATTGTCAGCCCTTGCGTCCCTTCAGTACCTTTACCTAGAGTTCACACATAGTGGCCGATGGTATGATGCCGTAGATGAGCTTGGCATCCACCTGAGGGCACTGCTAAACGGTGCGGACATGCAGTATTTTCAGGTCGTCAGCGGTGAGTGTGATTATGATGATGAGACGGATCATCAATCCATTGGAGGCCTTCATCTGCATCCTGGGCATGATGACAGCAGCCTTGGGGACTGGGACAGTGACTCTGACATGGGCGCAGACCATGATTGAGACATGTACAGTCAGCACAGTGATGAATGAGTACTTCGTTTTTCAAGAAGACTGTAGGATGGATATATAGTATACGCATTGACTCACAATGATTAATCACAAATAACATTCATAAACTGACAACGGGCTACGGATGGTAAACTGTGTAACATGCTGTGTTAAATACTGTAGACAAGGGTGTACAGTATCACATGCTAAACCTTTTCTGTAATTGGTTCTCAGTTCATTGATCTTCAAGCTATGTCTTGCTTGTACAAGCATGATATGCATAAGTTTACACCATAGCCAACATAACCATAGCAGAGATTATACAGCCACAACGTCTCTCAGCAAATAGCGTAGCTCTGAGCTGAGTCAGCCCCAAAGTTGGACAATTTTCCCCTCAAAGCTAAGTGACAGCTGCCATAAGCAAAACGAAAGCGGTCAGCAGATTACATGTGAAACACAACAATCACATGCTTTGCATAGTTCAGCAAATGTTGAAGGCCTTCAGACGATCTTGGAGAGTGCAACAACAAGTCATACTCACATCATGATTGCCGTTTCTAAATGGATGGAGGCAGCATCAAGCCAACACTGGCCGTCATACTCATGTTCGTCAGAACAGAGGGAGCTCTGCAAACATAAGGTAAAGCCACTTCCTCATCAGGTTTTATTGACTACATCCTTCCAAGTGCAGGGGCGCTGCAGCATCATGCCTGCCAGCATGCCCCAACAAGTGCACATTTGATCAGACAACTCCTCATCCAGGCATGCTACAGATCTCTGCGCATCTTGAGAATTCAGCATTCCAAAAGAAGGTGGCAGAAGCTACAGCTTGCTGGGAAAGCTTGTGGGTGGGGGCTTGACAGGGGCGCCCCCCTGTTGCAAGGAGTGCATCATGTCCTTTTGGCCAGGTCTGGCATCATTGAAGCGTATGAAGTCAATGTCATGCTGTGTCTTGCTAGTCAAAGCCAGATCCGCAAGAATTTCTCCCATGACGCTGCAGAACTTGTAGCCATGACCAGAGCATGCAGAACACACCACAACCTGCAGCAGTTGCAAACGCTGTTGAACGCACTGAACAAGTACTCACAATCCAGTCGAAACAACACAAAAAGCCTGACTATCACAGGTCATTGAAAAAATGCAATGTATTGTACGAACGCCGAGCAGGTTGCGACAGAGGTACATGCAGTCTTACCCATGCTCACCTCTGACAGCAGAACATCATGCTTGGCTGTCTAAACTGAAATGCAAGACAGGGGTGCGGGCAGTACCTGCTTGTGTTTAGGGTGCAGATCCACAATGAAGTGGGAGTCTTGTGTTGTAGTGAACATGCAGGCTGCCGCCTTGGTCATCTCATGGTTTGCAACAGGGAAAAACTTGGAAATGGCGCCCCGCATCATCTGTGAACAGAAACACGTCTGTCAAAGATCTGACAAGCACTGATAAGGGTCGACCTGTCACCAAACACCCACTGTTCCACATGCCATGCAGCAAGCAAGCCTGCATGACGAAACACCAGGCAGTATGTCAAGATTGGGCACACCCACACAATACTGTTGCCATGCACACCCAAAGCAACCTGAAGTGCTCATTTGACTTGTTTTCTTGCTTGTGAGTGTGTACGAGCCTTAGCTGCCGCACAATTGATCACACACCGCTGTTGCCTTGCATGCAAACTTGAGGTATGACCAGATTCCCCACCTGCTCATCATCAAGACTCACTGTTCTGTCAAGGTCTTTGGGGTGCGCAATGATGTTATTGCCCCTGTGGAATTTGCCAATCTTCAGGCCATTGTGGCCAAATTGTGGGAACCCATACCAGTAGTCTGTCTCATCTTGTAGCAGGAAGACAGGGAATTTGCCAGAGGGGGTGCAGCAGTCCGGGTCTGGATGTTCGACTGAAAACCAGCCAATCACCTGCCTTTCAACTACCACCGCTGACTGCAGCAGTTGCAAGCACTCATGCAATTCTGTCGTCTTCAGAAAGCAAGAGTGCAAGCAGGTCAAGCTGTTCAAATATAGTGTGCCCTGTGGACACCAGCGCACAGATCCAGATGTATGTAGCAATATAGGCACGAACAGTCCAGAAAGAATGGATGCCAGTATTATATTTCTGACCTGTAGCTCAGGCATGATGTCAGGCATCCATGAGCCAGCTGTCAACACTAGTTTGCGCGCTGTATATTGGCCCTGGTCTGTGAAGACAGTCACAATGCCAGTGACATCATCCACTTTCCATGTTTCCACTTTTTCAGGAGCATGGAAGTGTGCACCATGTGACTGCGCTGCTTTGATGTGTGCAGCAATGCATAGCTCTGATGCCAGGATGCCTCCTTCTGGCTGGTACACAGCCTACAGTGACAGGCCAAAATGCGCATTGTGGCCTTGGCTATTTGAGCCATACACAGATGACTGTCACATACAGTCAAGTCATGCACCAAGCAGTTGGAAGACCATGCTGCAACAATCAACATTGCTCCAGCAGCTCGTGGATGACACAATGTGTGACACGTGCATATCTTCCATCATATGGGGCACACATACGTGATGCCTGCTGGCTAAGTACACGTTTTGATTGTTATTTTTATTATATGGGGCATGTTGCCAATGAAGTGTTTGCATGATGTGCATTGGAGCAAGTGATTGAGGCCATGAGCTTACCATGAAATTTGAGGGTAAGCTGTAGCCTGGGAACCTTGCATTGACCTCATCGCCTGTCAGGATTTCATGCTCCAGGTTGTGTTCTTGAGCAGACTGCAAAGACTTTTTGAAGCCATTATATCCCTGGAGATCGCCCCTGGCCGTGTCTATGCTACCAGTGATGCATAGCAGATCCTGCAGCAGAAGTCTAGATGTGCACAGCATCATGACACAATTGGGCACATGCAAGTACATCTAACAAGCATGCATGCAGCAAAAGTCTAGAGGTGCACAGCATCATGACATAGGTGCGCATATGCAGGTAGATCTAAGGAGCATGCGAGTACACAAGACGTTTTGCGACAAAATCTTGGTTCACCAAGAAGCGTCGCTTCTACTAGTCTGTTGGACATCAGTTCTTGAGGTCCTCACGTCCAGACAAATGCATATGTGCAAGGGTGCTAAGGGGTCTAGATGTGTGCAAGGAACCTTTGCAGCTGAGAATTACAGGCACCTGCTTGGTCTCCTGTTCCAATTCTCTCCAAAGTTCATATGCTCTTTTCAGCAGAGGCACATACGCAGGGTCTTCATGGTAAGCCAGCCTGATGATGCGTGATATGCCATGTGAGGAGCCGTTGTGATGTGCAATGCTGTACTGCTCAAGTCCCAGTACCTGCAGCATTGCCTAACTTTGAGATCTGTACGCACTTATTGATCTGCGCTCACAAAATTGGCAACATAACCTCACCTTGCTGCCCCTTTTGGCTAGGTGCTACAGAGCGGCACTGCCCATGCCACCAACGCCGATGACAATTGCGTCATATCTGCGTGCAACGCAACCATTCTGCAACTTGCTGATGAGCCGGTCGGAGCTGTTGGCACAGCCCGAAACAACACGCACATGCGGGATGCAACTTACTGAGGCTCTGTCCTACCCATGGATCACTGCGAGCAAAAGCTGCAGAAACATACATGTCCTGAAATAACGCGATTCGACTGATTGCGCAACGCCGCTCCCGCGAGCACGGTGTGCACGGTCCTTCCGAAACAACCTTACGAATCGTTCGCTCGTTGAGACTGCAACAGAGCACGAAGCAGGCACGTGCAGGCTTTCATAACTCTTGCGGCCGAGATCATACCAGAAAAACGTTCTCCAGAAGGGGAGACGACGTCCGCAAACAAAAAAACGCCCAAACGTGTCTCTGCAGATCGCACTTAAAAGAGGCTTTGCCCTGTCTGTTTTGGCAGCTGCCGGTGTCTCAACGGCAGCCCAAGCGACACTCTGTCGCCGTCGCAACGGCAGCTTGAGGAGAGCCCGTGAGCACTGTGCAGAGACAACTGCCTAAATACACAGCCACATTGACCGGAATCACCGCCAGAACTGCAGGTGGCGGTGGGGTGGAACTCCGACAGCGTAAGGTAAGGTAAGCGTGAGGTAAGGTAAGCGTGAGGTAAGGTAAGCGTGAGGTAAGCGCACTCAACTCCTCGACTTGTGAGCGCTGCATGTGAGTGCTGAGCATTCCGTTGGTGCAGCAGTGGGAAGCTAGTGTAAAAGCTAGTGCATCTTCGGCGTCATCGACCGCATTTTTGCGCTCACCATCGAAGTGCAGGTGTCTGACGATTGTTTATTGATCAAGCGCACTGCTTCGAGACACGCCTGCCTGCTTCGCAGTTCAGTTTGAGGCCGCGTGCACCTTTGCAAGCATCAGCTGCTTGTGGTCAGGCTGTCTTGCGTTTGGAAGCACTCTTGAGGCATGAAGAGAATATTCGGAACCAAAAAAGAGAAGCCCAAGCCACCCACTCTTGATGAAGCAACTGGGAGGCTGGATTCGAGAGGCAATGTGTAAGAACTTCAACTTCATTGCTTGCATACTGCTCGAAAGAGAATCAGCATGAGTCTACAGAATGGCCCATGATGCATGTTAGGGTCTGCAATGACGACCTGCAAGGCAGAACCGTTCAATGTTGGGGTGCTGCAGACTTGATGAGAAAATCCGGAAGCTTGACGAGCAGCTAGCACAGCACAGGGCACAAATTAAGAAATGCAGACCTGGGCCAGCTCAAGAAGCTGCCAAGCGACGAGCCCTGCAGGTGCCAGGCGACAAGCCATTCACACTGTTATGTTTGCAATGACAAGACTACAACAGCTTTCACAGCACATGACATGCGGAGTTGATTTGCTGACTACTCACTGTCTGTATGCACAATAGAGATCCTATGCATCAGCTCCAACAGTTCAGTACAAGCCGTACATGACACAATGTAGCACCTGTCAGCATGGCTGCAATAAGCATGGCAACAGCATACAAATGCTTAATGCTTTGGACATTGGTCTGGACTGTCAGTCTTTAATGTCTGTGCAACACAGATGTGACCATCTTGGCACAGGTGCTCAAGCAGAAACGGCTATATGAGAATCAGCGGGGTCAGCTGATGAACCAGCAGTTCAATGTAGACCAAACGTCTTTTGCTCTACAATCCATGCAAGACAGTGTGCAGACGGTGCAAGCCATGAAAGCTGCTGGCAAGGAACTCAAGGCTGCGTTTAAGCAGCCAGAGTTGAACATCAACAGCATAGAAAACCTGCAGGATGACCTCGCAGACATGATGGTGAGCTGTGCAAAGTATTTCTGCATATCTGCAACCTTGATGAATGTTTGCCGTATGACATCAAGCAAGCCCAAGATTAAGCTGTATGCATAAAGATATATATGATAAAACACAGGCTCTGGCATTTCAGTCTGTGCAGCATAGCTCACGCTTGCTAGCGCAATGTATGCAGCATCTGAAGCAGAGGCATCATGACTGTTCGGTTACAATGGAATACAGAAGCACCGTTGCTGGCATACACTTACAAGCTGTCTGTTACTCCGCAATGTCTGCAACCTCTCAGACTTGCATGCTGCTGTACTTTTGCAGGACATGCATCAAGAGATACAGGATGTGCTTGGGCAGAATTTTGGTATTCCTGATGACATAGATGAGGATGAGCTCATGGAGGAACTGGATGCTCTTGAGGATGACTTGGCAGCCGACACAGAGGCCAATGCTGATGGTGTCCCGTCCTACCTTCAGGTCCGTGCTTGCGTGTATCATGCATTGCCTATGTATGCTCAGTGTCAGATTTTCAGAGGGCAGCTTGCCTGATCTATTTTGCACATGGGGTGTTCTTGCCGGCAACAGGTCTCTTGAGCAAGCTGGCATTGCAAGCTTATGCAGTATAGATGAAGCCAAAGTGCACTGTGAAATAGGTTTGTTGTCAGATGTGCAGAGTACATTGGTGTTTGATCGACTTTGCTCTGAGGGCTAATTACATGACATCTTTCTGGTCCCATTCTGCTTCAACAGGACGCAAGAAGTATGTGTTTCTGAATAGGGTGTGTGCATGCGCAGGAACAGGACCTGCCAGCGGCTCCTTCAGCGCGGCCAGGCCATGCCACAGCAGCACAGGGTGAAGACGAGTTTGGTTTGCCAGCAGTACCACAGAGGACGTAGTGATTTTGTTTGTTATCTGTAAAGCATGTGATGGCCAACTCACTGTCGATTTGTTTTGTGCTGCTGTTGTTTGTTTTGTGTAGTGTTTTGGAGCGCTCTCATGTGCAAATTGAAAAGTATGGCATACATTTCAGAGCATGCCAACATGAGTCTGCGCTCAGCAAATGTTTTTAATCCGCCTGCCGAAACCGCTCCCCAGTCCTTGGTATTACCTCTGAATTTTTCCAAATTATTGGAGTAGGATGGATTATTGGAACCAGTCCTGAGCACGCATTGGTGCCAGCTGAGACAGGCTAAGGACGAACAGCAATCGACTTACAGCCTACAATGTCCCACAGTATACACAGATGTTGCTGTAGTGCGATTGTCAGATGCCATTCCATCCCATTGGATGACAGGGTATTGATGAGAGGGGATGCAGCTTGCACTCTTTGGCTCAAAGCACAGCTGCTATGATAGGTGCACTTACTATCAAACTCAGTGGGACTAAAGCCCACTTGCACAAGTGTATATACATTGAAAATAGCTTAGTTAGCTTCCGTGTCTACAAGATGCTCGCATACTTTTGCTTTGTACTCTGACTGGATTGTCTGAAGGTCATGGGTCTGTAACATGACAGCACCTCTTTGCACACCTGTAGGCCTCTGTGTGAATGGTGCAATAGATGGATTGATGTCTGCTAGATACACTTGGGTACCATGCATCCCTGCCCAATCAAGATCTAGCATGATCACCGATGTGATCTGACCTTCAACGTACTTTGCAGCTAAGTTACGCAACCGTAAGTCGCCATGGACGTACCGGGCTTCTGAAACTTGCCCGTCGTCTGAGTGCCTGCTTTACACACAAATATGTAGCTTGACGACATACAGCACCAAAAGTGCACAAGCAATGGTTGCAGACAGAAGCAGCCGTATCTGTAGACACATAACCCTGTGCAAATCTCAATGTGCAAAAAGTCAGACTGATCCAAGATTTACAATAGCGGGCCGGGCCATGAACTCAAGATGACATCAGTGGCCTTGTCAGGCCTGTTGTTGAACGTTACCCTTGGTTCTTCCCAATTGCATGTTCCACATGTCAGCACACATCTTGATGGCATCCGCAAATACAGATGCAGAAACATGGTTATAGGCATAAGCAACACTTGTTGCAGACATGTGATCGTGTTCAAGTGTCATCTTGCTGTAAAGGTCACATGTCAAGTATGTGCACTAAGCAAGCATGTCAGTGAGTGCAGTGGACAACAGCAACTCTTCGTAGCTTGTCAGCTCTAGCCATGAAATGCTACTCAGGAGAATTGTACGACTTACTGCAAAAACGGAGCATGTGCACGCCCCAGCATTTCCTGAATAGCCAGCCACACCCTGTCGCGTTCCAATTGAACCGCAGTCAAGTCGCCAAGGATGTACCATCCTTGATCCTCATGCAACCAGGGCATAGATACCACAGAATACCCACCAGGAAGAATTCTGCAAATGCAAGACTGCATAGGTTTCATCTACCAAAAGAAAGGCACGACAGCTGCACGATGATAGGTTGTGAGTGACAGAGGCATGTCGGATATAATGCAATGTTGCAGTGCCTGCAGGGTTCCGCCATCAAGCAGTGCATACCTCACAAGTGAGGAAGGAACAGCTACATGTTGGTCAGCCCAGGCAGAGGCAGCTTCAAAACCATACACCTCCACTAGCTTCAAGGCAACCATTGCTTGGTCATCACAGGACCAGGCTTTATACAGCTTCCTTGGAACTACCTCCTCCACCCCCTGATAGTTACTGCAGCATGAAGTTATATCGGTTGATACAAATGCTAATTGGCCCTTGTTCTAGACCAGGCAAAGACAGTACAGGCTCAAGGCAGCAGTGGGTACGTCTACCTGTCCAGATCCCAGAGAACATAGGGGCATCCTTTCCTCAGCAGTGCCAGACGTGTTGTTCCTTGCGCAGCCGTTGCAAATATCTTGCGCGCAGCTGTGTCCAGATGAAGTAGGAGCTGCATCCATCCAGCGATGGCCACCGCAACACGCCGCTCATGCATCAAGCTTGCATTCAAGCGCATGTCTATGCACTCAAAATGGGTTGCGCACAAGGACGACTCAAACCACACAGCACCAAATCTGCATGTACACCAGATGTTGAGAGCCATTTTGCCAAAGCAGGTCATGTAACAACAAGTAACACACCGCTGAAACAGTGGCATGCTACCTACCGCAACTCACTTCCAACAACTTCACATGTTGCCATTGGCATGAAAGAGCGCAGGTACAGCTCATTGGACTCGTCCCTCATTTCTCTCATCTTGCTCATGCAGTATCTGGCAATTTTTAATTCACCTGGGCCCTCCACTCGCTTGAACTCCAGAATGCCAACCTCGGTAATGCCCTGAACAGAGACAGCCAGAGGCAAAGCATCACTGTGATGATCATATAGTGAAGCAGCATGCATTCTGCACAGGCAATCGATGTGGGTGATGCCCTGGACACAGCCAGTGGCAAAGCATCACCGTGATGACCTTGTAGGCATCATTCTGCAAAGGCAATTGTTGTCTGTAAACTTACGGTGATATGTCCATCTGACTCTGTATCACAGCGCACACGGAGGTTGTGTGCTCTGAAAGCATCCCTACCAAGACCATGCTCCGCAGATTTCAATGATTGCAGAACTGCACTCTGCAAGCATTCCTCATACGGCCAATACAGGGGCAGCACCTGCATATATGGCAGGACTCTTACCACGGAGCACTGGCATGCCAGTTGCATTGGTCGTAGTTGAGCTCAAGCAGGCTGCACCTTCCTCAGGTCATGATACAAGCACCAGTCTGTCTCTGTGAGCTTGTATGTTTCAAAATGCCTGAGTGCATCTTGATACTTCCCAAAGGCCTCACAGACCAAAGGCACTGGCAAACAGCGCTTCTGGCAACGTCCATTGACTGCTAGCCGGTCACCTGGCTTGAACTCACCAGCTACCTATGTTACAGTTATAGTTGGGCTCAGCATTCACAAGGCAAGGCAATTTGCAGCGCATGCACCCTTACCCTTTGTTTGTTGCGCACAATGATGGTTTGCAGTTGAGCTTCAGCTGGTGTGAAATTATCGCCTGTGGAGTAGTCTGACGCTGAGGCAAAGCGCTCAGTGTCCAGTGGATCAGGATCAAGAGACTTGATTTCAGCTGCAAGCAATGCAGAAGCTGCAGTTGACACATTGATGTTGCAGAGTGTACATGAGAGGGAAGCTACTCCATTACAGGCAGCAAGCAAACCAGGTATGAAGAGCAATTGAGACGAGCATGCTTAGGAAAGTTGTACTGATGCATGCAAGCTTTGCTTTGGTACCTCTTCTATGCCATGTGTGTTTGCCTACAGTCCACATGTAGTTTCTACATATGAAGCAGAGGTATTGATGAGCACACGCTGTCACACATGCCTAAACAAGCAATACAGCATCATGGAAGGTCTACACCATGCCCTGCAACAGGTTCTCCAAATACCTGCAGTGGGCGTGACTTGCCACCAGCATATTGCTGAAGACAAGAACATAACAAATTTATGGCAGCCACGACTACAATCATTGCCAAAGCTGTGCTTGAGTGAACAACCAGTGAACCTGCACAACTACAACTACATGACTGCTTTGTTGCCTCACATGAGAGTTAAGCTGCTAACCTGCAACTCCGCCAGCTGCGTTCCAGATGACGTCCGCATCTCCAGGCAGCAATCCACAAGCCTGCTGGATCCGGTCAACATTACCAGCTTGCTTGATAGCATTGGGTGTTCGATATCCACCAGAGCACAGTAGAGCTCTATAATCAATGTCAGGATCTAGGTCAGCTGCCACAGAGGCTAGTAGCTCCTGAAGTGTCATGAGTCTGTGCAAACAACATATGCTCTCAGGTCTGTCAAACAGAAGGGTGGTCCGAAGACCAGGCCGTTCACGATGTGCAGTTTACTTGTAAAGCAACCAGAGTGTGTCCTGAGCAAGCTGTGCTTTGCTTATGAGTAGACAAGGCACGGCTGATGTTGACTACGCTCCAGTCCGGGAGCATGTCACCAAGTATTTGACAGTCACGACCGCACCTTACAAGATGTGCAATTCAGTGATCTATTCCGATCTATCCAGTCTCAGACGCTACTTGTGGTGTGCAGGTCGAGCAGAACAACTACGTACGGTTTGCCTAACTAAATACGCCCTGTTTACACTGCACCGCGTTGGTGCGGTTACCGGCACATCCAGATCACGAGCAGCAGCTTACGTCGTCAAGCAATATAAGATGCAAGTGTTTTGACAAGGAGGTCAAAGCGTTGACGCGTGCGGCAAAGCGCTGAAGCGTGCGTATAGTGAGTGGTCAGGCTCTTCCAAATTCATGACATATCCACAACATACAGACCCGTGCGTATGATCCGCGCACCACCTGCGAACAGCTGCTCCCTGCATGCCTTCTTCACGACGGCGGACGTCTCACGTCCTCAGTGTCTGCCGGTGGCAGGCCGCTCACATTTGCATAATACTTGCCTGACAGCACGTAATATTGAACGACATAGCGGCCGAAGCCTCGCAGCTGCGTTGCTGGCCACCGTGCTCCTTGCCTCTCCTGCCTTTGCCAAGGCACCTTCCTTAGAATACATTAGCGTCCAAGACAGGGTTCGCCAGCGAGCACCGTTGCAAAGAGAGCAGTCTGGGTACAACAACTCAAATGATGCAGCACCTGATCTTCAAGCAAAAATGCCGAGCATTCCTCAGCAGGCAGGACACTCACATAGCTCCTTGTTGTCCACAGCTTGCGCGGGTACTCTGTACCCCAAATCTTTACTCACCTACAGGTAGCTGAAGTAAAACAGCTGTCTGCAGCAGCACAGGAGGCTACAGCATGTGAGGATTATGAGCAGGTAGACCAGTGCCACAACGGCAAGGTCTATGTAATGCCATATTTGACACAGGCTTTTGCATGCGATGACCCTGTAAATATTGCTGTGTCTTCAATTTGTTTTGGTTGGTCACAGACGATACGAGTTAGACTGTTCATGTCCGTCACTTCTCCAAGGGCCACTATTCATTGCTTGTCTTCTACCTGCAGGCCTTGCAAACCTATAGCTATATCACTCACACATATCCTGATCTAGCAATAGTACAATATGCTAGGATCAAGCATGCTCTCCTGCTTTATCAAGCAGGCAAGACTACAGATGCTGTGCTAGAAATGGAAGGGGAGGAGGAAGAGCTGCGAGGCAACGCCGAAGTCCATGCTGCACTTGCTGCAATGCTTTACTCAAAGTCTCCCAAACAAATTGACAGGGCTGAGACACAGTGGGAGATTGCTAGAGAGTTTGACCAGCGATTTTCAAATCTTGACTGGGTCAAAAAAGAGAAGCATTGGCCCCCTGCCATGCAGACTGCCCTGGGCAACTTCTTATACCTGAAATAGCTTGAAGCATGCTCATCAACAAGGTGCACACGTGCTCCTGTACAGACTAGCACACAAACACTGCTGGCCTGCTTGCATGGTGCCAATGGGACAGTCCAGCAAGCAAACTAAAGCAAGAGACGTCACATGTCCTATGTACACTGACCAATAGCAGTACACACTTGTGTTAAACACAGCTGCATTCGGAAGGGTGTATTTGCAAAGGGGTCCTGTCAAGAATCTGCCAGAGACCACCAATGCGATTGGTTTCCTCCTGCCTCAGTTATCTTTCTTGCTGCACATAAGTATAGTAATGTGGAAAGACAGCCATGGAAAGGTGGCTCACAAAAGCCTTGTCTTGAGCATCCATTCGATACATGTCATAGACAAGCAGGCACTTCACTTATGTCAGGTCGCACACTAAAGTAATGTACAGTGCTGCAAACAGCATACAACCACCTGTGAAACTTTTGCAGTCCTTCAGAGAGAGAGAGATTACAATGCTTTAGCCAGCCAGCAAGTCTGATCACATATAGAAGAAGACGAAGGTCAAATGT
>JAABUP010002952.1_pt1 | contig 31198 bp, 40 predicted proteins | sample 5559201 | NCBI WGS metagenome assembly JAABUP01 (sample SAMN10711887, study PRJNA513373) | rock metagenome | isolation source: Antarctica rocks | place: Antarctica
GCTGTGAAATGACGAGGACGTATCTCACAAGTTAGGTTTTCGAAAATTCAATAGCTAACAATTTCATATGCCGTCCAAAGCTTCTCCGATGCTGCCCAAACAGTGCCGCCAAAACAGATTCAAACGCCGTGCTGGATGATGCCAGTATACTCATATCAATCTTTACTGAAAACCCAATTCCTATATTCTTATCTTCGCCCCAATACCTCCTCCCGTGAACCACACTCTCTCCTCCCACCTGCCCACTCTTACTCTGACCATCGCCTTTGCATCTAGCTTCAACGTTCCTCCAAGTGCCTGCTTGACAGCCTCGTACCCGACAGAGTCCAGGCTCCAGTCCACTGGTAACCTTGGAGTCTGTGTTGCACCAGGAGGGACGGCAATGGGGAGGTCGTAGAGGATGGTACCGACGGGGTCGGTGTGGTTGTAGAACGCCGTAGCATTGATGTAGGTGATGTAGATGGTCGAGTGCGGGAGAGGAGACAGGAGTGTGAATGTTGCGGACGAGGTTAGAAGGTGCATCTGCATTGAGAAGGCGTGTCAGCCAAAGAGATTGTATGCAGGCCAGAAAGGTTGGAGATGGTAGCGACGGTGAGGGGGTTGCGTGCGGTGATGTATAACAGACCAGAACGACGCCTTCTTCTCTTTCGCCGACATCCGAAAGATTACAAGGAAGAGATGAAGTCGATGAGAGCAGGCACTACCGTTGCATCATCAATGAAGTGCGGCGCGTTTTCATCCCTGTCATCATCATCGTCATCACGGTGGTTCGGATTCTTCGGAGGCTTTAGTCTTGGGGTAGGGATCTCGACTTCGAAAGAAGAGAGTGCTTGGCCCAGCGAAGGCTGTGAAGGTATCGTGCCGTTATGTGTCTTGAGTGTAAGGGTAGTGTTGAACCCTGCGAAGTTGGGTAAGCTGGTGCTCATTCAGCAGTAGATCTGAGGTGGCAACATTACCCGAAATGTATTGTGACAGAAGCTCTCTGCCTTGATCCACCCCTGCTTTCCCACTTGGCGTCAGAGGATCCCACAAAGCTTCGACCAGGATATCATCGTTGAGGCCTGGCACAACCGTGATGTTTTTCGCGGTAGCGTATCCCAATAAGGTGCCATTGCTGAGAAGGTTGATGTTCACGAAGGGGACATTGGCAGAGTAGTCTGTGGGATTGGTGATGTTGATCTTAGCTTGCAGTAGAAGCGTAGACTTCGTTGTCTCCAGTATCTGAAGGGATCCAATTTTCGGTGAAAAGCCTTTAAGACCACCGCCTGAGATGGCTGTACCATGCATCAGTGACCGGTATCTGATTGGCGGCCGTACGTACAGGAGGGTTCAACTAACGCTTGACGAAGACCTTTCCTTCTGCCGGGATCTCTCGAACTACGAATTTCCCCAAAGCTGTCTCTGTTTCAACATCTACGTCTGCTTTGATCCCAAGCACCACCCTTTCGCCCCCGAAGACCAGCGCTTGCACAACCTCGGTGAAAACATCATCGTCCGTGATCTGCAACGGCGCATCCTTTACATGGGACTCCACGGCTAGAGCTGCTGCCTCGTCATCATGGGCCTCCACCCGTGTGGAGTTGGCCTTCTGCCATCGGCGAAGGTCTAGATGACCAAGTTGCTTTCCACGATAGAAAACGTCCGCGTCCGCGCGAACACGAGCCACATCGATCGGAAAATTCATCTCCTTCGGCAAGCCGACCAGCGCCTTCACCGAGGCTGAGAGCTTCGCTTGAGCGTCAGGTGTGCCCGGGTCTGCAACCGGATCGGGCAGGCCAAATCGTACACCTTCCAAGGAAAATTCCTTGATGAGGTTATCGAAGCTATGGCCTGGAAATGGCAGAGGAACAACAACGCCTTTAATGAGATCTGTGATCCAGGACGGAGTCTCCGGAGAGGGCGCATTTGAACCACGAACATAGATAGTCGTCTCCATCCCATGTATGTAGTCTCCAAGTAAGAGGTCGAGAGGAGAGGATTGCGAGTTTGGACATGTGGTCGTAAGTGTATCTGGTAGCTGGCGGACGATACCACTGACAGCTACATCGACTTTCTGCTTAGGCTGCACTCTGATTTTGCCAGTAGTCGCATCTGCGAGCAAAATGTATGGTTCATCTGGGCCACAGTTTGGAACTAGAATGTCAAACCCGAGAGGTGGAACGGTAAACTTGATAGGATACTCGTTGAACAAAATGAGTGAGACATCCGCCGCCATGCCTCTCTGGCCGTTTGGTAGTGGGACCTCATGGAAATTGAGCTTCGTGACGTCATACTTAGGAATAGACGGAAGGTCTGGGCCTAGCGAACCTCCGCGGTTAGCATTCGCTACCCCGTTGATCGCAGTCCAGCAAGACTGGACTGTACAAAGACCGACCTTCGAAGACAAGAGACTCTGAGATGCGCTGGGTACCAAGACTGAAGAGTCCGGACTTTAAGTGCACATCCGCCTTTCCTTGCACCCGTAGTTGACCTAGTCTTCCGTCGAGCCAGTCGTTCGCTATCCGCCTGATGCCATCAATATCACCCGGCTCAAGGTCGCTCACGAAGTCGATATGTGTGGTGTGCCCATTCCTTATATCGACAACCATTGAAGGAACTGTTGCTGTCCCTAGCAGGACATCCCCGTACTCTGGTAAGTACACCTTGACCTGCGACTCTTTACTTTCCACCGCCTTTGCGATCCATGTGCCTGCTCTTCCAAGATCTCGTACAGGCTTCTGATGAACCTTTGCCGCATCAAGCATGAAGTTGCCTTGTATCCTGGCTCTTACCCCTGTCGATGTAAAAGAATCTATGGATAGATTTATGGGCTCGAATACCATTGCTTCCTTCGCGTACTTCTCCACGACTGCTGGGGCCGCAAATCCCAGACTCAGAATGCCAGCCACAACCACACTGAGCACAGCCAGTGCCACGATGGTCGGCCATCGGCGACCTTTTCGTGCGCTGCCTGGTGATCCACTCTGTAATGACCGTAATGATGTTGCTGCAGGTGAGGTAGCTGCTCCATTTGCTGATGCCTCGCCGTAGTCTCGACGGTCATCTACACGTGATAACAGTGGGGTAGATTCTGATGAATGGCTGGATTGATGCGACCGCTTCGAGCGTGTTGACGCATTCGTCTTGTTTGACGAAGGTCGCTCGCTGTTAGAAGCTTCTGCTGCCTCCAGCAAGGGTGAGGTGGGGTTTTCAGACATTGTGGAGGCAGAACATCGAGTAGAGGTACTAAGGAAGATAGAAGGAGTTACACTACATGAGAGCAAGAACGAAGAAAGTGTAGTGCTTGGCAGCGGGTAATGTTGTTCTTCACCTTACAGGTTGAAGCCGCGCGGTTTCGTACTTGTATTGAGGTGACGTCTTCATCAATCAATACTTGCATAAAGCTAGTACGAGGCATCACTTATGAAAGGGCTGTGCATAATAAATTGTGCCGGAGCATATATGTGCAGGGCATGACTCCTGCGTCCACTCCGCCCAACTCAGAGACTGCTTGTCCCACCTTATGAATGGCAAGCTCTCACTTAGCACGGTACGGGTTGGCACTCCAGTGAAGCCATTGAACACTGTGGTGGTCCTTACGCCATGTGTTTACTGCGGCCCGTAACAACAGCTCTTCGGAGCTTGACTCGAGCACCATCTAGGACTTATTCCACACCGTCCACACCGCCATTATCACCTTTCGCACCTCGCCATCTCCTCTCCATAGCCGATCTCACCTCCACCGAGCTTACGACTCTGATCCGCAATGCCCATTCCCACAAACAAGCTATCAAATCTGGCTCCATACCAAAACACCTCCTCGGTGCCCTGACCGGCAAGACCGTCGCCATGACGTTCAGCAAACGCAGCACGCGGACACGAGTATCCACCGAGGGTGCTGTAGTCACCATGGGTGGCCATCCTATGTTCTTAGGTAAAGACGACATACAATTGGGCGTCAATGAGTCACTGTACGATACCGCGGTCGTTATTTCGTCGATGGTGTCCTGTATTGTTGCTAGAGTTGGACCACATTCAGATGTCGCGAGTCTGGCAAAGCATTCAAGTGTGCCGGTCATCAATGCGCTATCGGACTTGTATCATCCGTTGCAAACAATTGCAGACATCCTTACGATCCATGAGGCGTTCTCTTCAGCGCCTGGGCCGGAAAGGACGTTCACGCCGGGGTTGGGACTTGAGGGGCTGAAGATCGCCTGGGTTGGGGATGCAAATAATGTACTTTTCGATTTAGCCATTGGTGCCGCAAAGCTGGGTATCGATGTCGCCGTTGCCACGCCGAGAGGCTATGAGATACCGCAGACAATGAAAGAGATCATCCTGCAGGCAGGTGCTGAGATGAAAGTTGGTGGAAAGCTTACCGAGACGAACGTGCCGGAAGAAGCTGTCAAGGATGCAGATATACTTGTTACAGATACCTGGGTGTCGATGGGTCAGGAAGCGGCGATGGCGAAACGCCTGAAGGCGTTCGAAGGGTTCCAGATTACCCCAGAGCTGGCTCACAGAGGAGGCGCGAAGGCCGGGTGGAAGTTCATGCATTGTCTTCCTAGGCATCCGGAAGAAGTCAACGATGAGGTTTTCTATAGTGCCAGATCCTTGGTCTTCCCAGAAGCAGAGAATAGGCTTTGGGCCGCCATTTCTGCGCTTGAAGCGTTTGTGGTAAATAGGGGCAAAATTCAATAGTCCTTCTCAAACGTAGATTAACGGTGTGCCAGCTGGACGACTGAACACAAGTCTCGGGTACGAGTTAGCCATGCTGATGCTCAATACCCACAAGGATTCCTCTTCTATAGCAGGAGACCGCTGTGACTGCTGTAAGCATGTGAAAGCCGCCTAAGAGTCCGCCCGCCAGAAGAGCGCTAAATTTGGAGTCCGTGCATCCTGGAAAGCGAACCACAACTTCACCTTCAACACCACCTCTCTTTATTCTACCAATTCGTGAGATCTACGTTATCATGGACGTAAGTCAGATGCTGTCCGTCTCTCAACTTACCGCTTACTCACATGTCCCAGGTCGCATACAACCGCCACGCGCCCTCCTCCCGCCGCTCCCACCCCTCCCTCAACCACCTCTCGCTCGCACCTTTAACCCCCAAATTCCCAATCGCCGACGCCGACGAACTCCCCGATCCCAACACCCCCTCAATCACCTACAGATCCTCATACATCGAAGGCCGCTCCGCGCCAACAACACCCAGCATCCTCTCCCGCTCCTCCTCCCGCACCCGTCTCAAGCCAAACAAATCAACGCACGCTCTAAAAGACTTCAACTCCCCGGTGTCGAAATCCAAGTCGTCTGTATCGATCACGCTGCCATCCCACCACCCCGCTCGACCCAAGTACTCAGCAGTAGTGGCGAGAGAGGATTCTGAATGGCTCCACCGCGCCGGCGCTCTCATCTCCACCTCGACGCGCGAGAGTAAAGGCCAATCCTGGCTCGCGACACGCTCGAGCAGCACCAGTCTTGTCGATGCGGGAGAGAGAGAGGATGGGGATGGGGAGGTAGCGGATGATGAGTTCTCGCCGGTCTCGCGGAGGAATTCGGCGTCGAGGCCGAGCTCAAGGTATGCGAGTGCGAGGAATTCCAGGAGGGGGAGTAGGGTGGGGAGCAAGGTTGAATCGCTTACGCCAATGGGAGCGGGGACGTCGCGGGAGGTGGAGGGTAGGGAAGGGGCATTTGGTGCGGGGCCGGACTTTGTGGATGGGGTGGAAGAGGAAGAGGGGGAAAGCGCGGGCGAGAAGGAGGAGGTTGATGAGATAGAACTGCAGAGGTTGACGAGGGAGAAGGGGTTTGGGTTAGGGGGATGGGTGGATAATTTGATTGGATGGACGTTGTTCAGGGTTGATGATGACGAGAGGAAAGAGAGTGATGGGAAAGTAAATGACAAGGATGCTGAAGAGGTGAGGCCTGAGTGCAAGGCGAGGGGAAAGCGGCAAGGCAGCGAAAGAGTAATGGTGGCACCGTCGGACGAAGACCGAGAAGTAGTCCCGCCACCTGAAGATGGGGAGGGAGGGTGGCAGGATGCGGCTTGGTTATTAAGTGTTGCTAGCAAGATCATACTGTGACAGGTAGTGCGCATAGTGTGAGTCAATTAGAGAAAATTGTCTTTGCAAATTTGGAAGCAAAAAGTATCAGTATGGCTTAGCCAGTAACGAGATGTTTGATGAATGGGCGATTCTTATCCTGCAATGCGAATTGTATGTTCCACACTATGTTAACAAAGTTATCCCAGCAGACGAGAGGCGGACTGCCAGTGTTTTCAAGGCGGTAGCAGCATCACGAAGTCATGCCAACAAAGCAAGCTTCATATCGCAAGAAGAATGATCTCTTCATCCGGGCTTCTTCGGTAGGGAGAGATAGCAACCAGAGCGTTTCTTTCTCAAAGCGCCTTAGATTATCCCTCTACTCTACTTCAATCCTCGCTCAGGTCAATAACCTCTCCCTCCTCCAATCTCCGAGCCACCTTAGTCGTGCGTGCTGAGGTTAGCATTGCATCGTACTCCTCGTCGTCTTCGTATTCGCGCTTGATGCCCCGCTCGGCTTTGATCTTAGCTTTTATTTCGGAAACTGTACTGCCTTGACGCTCCTACATTAAGTTAGTATCATTGTCATCTTTTCGAAAACGGAGTTCAAGTTGTACCCTCTGCCGTCTTAGTAATTCGCGCATCTCTTCCGCAGTCAACTCCTCGAGTGGTCGATCTTCCAGAGGGACTGGTGTGGGAGTTCTCGGGATGATGCGGAGATCTTGAAGAGCCTCTGATGTGGGAAGGTGACAACTGTCAGCTTCAAATCTTGCAATGATCCGGAGAGTGGTCGCACTTCGAGACCTGTATTTGAAGTTGAACACCGCAAACGGTCGATCCTTTCCGTCCAGATACTCGGATCCTACCCAAGTACCGCGAGGTGCCACAAATTGAGGCGCACCAAGACTTTGAAGACAATCAGGCATGTCATTTAAGGGGTAGCATGATTTCAATCACACCTTGTCTCGTGTGACAATGCCTGCCCCTTCAGGGCTTTCTCGGGTACTTGTCCAAGCTCGCCTAGCTCATCCCAATCCCAGCCGGACCCCTTGACACCGGCTGCTAAGACTCCTTTATGCTTGCGGTGTACCATGAGAGTTATGATCCCAATGTCTGCTACTCGGTCCTTCAAGTCAAGACCCGAGTTCTGCGGGTGGTCATCACCTGCTCAGGTTAGGTTGTGTCTCGTGGAGGGAATATCATTTGAATAGATGGACTTGCTTATCTTGATCTCTGAGAACTTGAACTTTTCCAGGGACCAAGTTTCTCCATAGCTTCGGGTGATCCCATCCAGGCTTCTCGTATAACCCCGAGGGTTTTGCTCGAACGCAGCCCTCTCAATCAGCTCACCATCTAGGCTTTTTCCGTCTATGTATATCTCGATATACAAGAGCTCCGACTTGAAACGGAGAGAGCGCTTCAATTCATATTGCACGGCAAATTCGGCTCCAGATATCGCTTCGATGTACTTCGTCACGGTTGGAGACCCTCCACTCTCCCCCTCGTCGTCGTTGTATTCTTGAGCCGGCGTTCCGTTCACGAGCACTTTCACTTCGATAGCCTTCTTCCAAGCCATGGTGAGATAGTCGTCGTCAACGAGGTTTGAGAACGACCGATTCAAGCGAGATTGTCTTAAGAGGAACAGGAACGTGGTAATCCACGTTAGGATCCAAAGATATCGAAGGTCATTGGTAGGGTTGTGATAGAATGGAATGATCGGGAGTCCAGTAGCTGTGGTGTAATGTGTGGGTATTCCAGAGGGGTGAGGTAGAAGTGACGTTCGAGATCTTAGCGAGCTCACGCGGCACGAAAGCCCTAGAACGACACGTGATACCTGCGTTACCTCTGGACTTTTCTGCTACTTCCTCTTCACGATGTTTCCGGTGTATCAAGTCTTGTAGTACGCCAAAACCATTGCACCCAGGGTTCATCTCGTCGATTCCGATAACTTACACTTTAAGGTTCTGATGCAGGAGATGAAGCCTATGGGGCCACATGAGAGACACGTAGCAATAGAACGTCAGGTCAAGTTAGATACCATGCGCTTTTATGAAATGATGAAAACTCTTGATTTTCAGTTTCGAAATTTAGCAACCTGATATTCCACGCTATGCAACGGGAAGGTATTTCTATGAGATCCTTGGCAGTTAAACCTAGGATTTGAACGCCTGTCAACGATGATAGGCCGTGTCCGTACATATTAGAAAGGGAGACAGGCTGAGCTGCTAATGCGAATGCGAATGGTTGTTCGCTGTGAATTCATCCAGACGCCCCAGCGCGAGTAGACATCGGAAAGAGGCGACAATACTCCAGATAATCACATACTATGTACCAGATGCGCTTTTCACTAACCCATCTATCGAATATCCTCTTCCAAGTACACTGCTGCCGCCGAACCTAAGGAGACTTCCTCCTAAGAGTACTGTCCCTACCAAGGTCCGACACCGACAGGTAAGTTAGCACCGTAAGTTCCTGACAGTAGTTGTTGTCTTATTGATCCCATCTCTTGTGGTCCTGTGCTCAAGCTGCCGTCCTGCGCTTGACCTCCGATCCACCCAAGTCTTGCACTGAGCTCATTTACTGCTTCCTGAAGCTTGCCGTCGGCTTGTTGATTGTGCTTGGCCAGCTTCTGATCCCAGCCACCGTATTGTAACTGTATACCGCCACCTCTTTTAGCGGCTTCCCGAATTACCAGCGTCCATGCTTTCGAAATTTCTTCGTAGGCGTTTTGTTTGTGTATGTTGTTCTGAGCGGAGTCCCACGCTGGCAATCGACTTATGATGTCGGTAGCACCATCAAGGAAGCTGAGAGATAGAGAGCTTTGAGGTTCATTTGGTGGTAGAAAGTGTGGTGTGAAATCATTCAGGGCTTCGAGGAGATCCATGAGTGGTTGCCGTACCCTGTTATACGCGTAGTCCGAACTGGATCTGCCGCCAAAAGGGAATGAAACTTGGAGTGAGGATTGGTATCGTCTGAGAACGTCGAGAGCGGAAGCAACAATTGGTCGAGGTGCTGTGTGCACAACCTCGGACCCGATTTCAGGGTGCCGCTCGCAAATGGACTGGAGCACAGTTCGCATAGCTTCGGCATCCAAGGTTTCTAGAAGACGAGGTAACGATAGAGGACGGCCAGCAGGTCCTGATCTTGCTCGCTTTACCTGACGGTGAGTTGGCAGTGAACGTGAGGAGAACGCAGGTGAGTTAGAAGGTGATGCAGACATCCGATCATCGAGACCGCCAGACTCGTAGGAATCATCGTCTTCTGCTTTTCGTTTTCGTCCGGGAGTGATGAGGTTCTGCAAGGACACTGTATTCAAGTTGTCAGCAGAAGCTCGCTTGAACTTCGAGCTTAATGGCGGGTACGGACTTGACCGAGTGGGGGAAAGCCGTGTGCTGTCAAAGAGCTGGTGAGGGAATGTCGGCGGTGTGGCTGCTAAGCTATTCATGGCTGCAACAGCAAGTCGATCCTTCTCAAGTCTTCGATGTGTCGTAAGCTAAAGTACGCCGAGAAGTGGGGAGTATCTACCTACGAGTTGGAGGAACTCGCTTCGGCGAAGGCTTGGCAGTCTCACCTTTGACAAGGTAGCTGTGGCGCCCCGGTGTGGCTGGCACCTGATAAACACGTGCAACGACATCAAAGAAGACATGAATAACAACAAGACCTTAGTTTCCATTGTTGAGCATTATCACAATATACCGCAATATCTGTGAGTAAGAGTGGCTTGGAAATGTCGAAGTTCGCGGTGCTGCAAATTTAGAGCAGTGGGTGTCCTAGTACTCGAATGCGTGAAAATAAACAACCCCCTTTCCACACCATTTCTTCTCTAACTTACGCATATAACTTACGTTGTATAGATGAAGCTACGTGGCGACTCTTCCAATGATGTAGCATGAGAAGTAGGGGTAAAGGCCGATTATTTCAGGAATGCTTGAATGCCGACGTGGTACGCGTTGCCTGTTGCAATGGTGAGGGACCTAAAGAGCCCTCCTCCTTGTGCTTGCTTCAAAACCACTGAAAAGAATAAACGAACAGGTGCTTCATGCAAATAGCATAGGTTAACATTGAATGAGGGAGATAAAGCTCACCTTCATTGTGGAGTTACATTGCCCTATAGATGCCCCTAATGAACTTGCCCTATAATCATTTCTTTGCCGGCTGTTCCTCCACAAAACTCATAGCCTGGTGGTTAAGGCTTCCTCCCAACTTCAATCTAAGAAATACGCTAACCAAGATGAAGCCTCGTTAGGAGGTAGGTTAAGGGTACGAAGTTCGAGCTCGAATCCTGCCACCACCAAACAATAACAATATCGCATACGTCCCAATTCGATTGGACAAAATCCGGGAACCTAACTTAGGGGTCGGAGGAATAACTATGGATTAAAGTACCGAATCGGGAACCAGATGGGCGCGCTAGAGCGCAAACGGCGGAGCAAACCCCCAAGGGTTTTCATAGGATCGAGAAGTCTGCAAAGACTCGTCGATCTGAACTTTTGCTTTTTCGATACCTGACCGATTTCACCACCATTTCCACACACCACGAACAATCATTGACAGACATTCTATCTTTATCAAACTCCTGCATTCTAATACAGCTGCAACTAGTGTTATTCAACGTCTGGGACCTATTCGGAACACAGAACTACTGACGCGAGGCCTGCTAGGCAAGACCGAAATTCGCTCCGCAAGACAGCTTGCGTATGCTCACACAGTAGAATGTGACCAGTGCTATGCAATCGAAAGAACAGAGCGACAGCCCTTACAAATACAGAGATTGAGCAGCCACGATATCCCTTCTGACCTTTGTAAGCGCCATTTCGAACTTCTGTTCCAACTCTTCACTGCCCATGACCTTGGCGGCTTGCGCGATCTGCCGCAGTAGCTCCTCAAGTCGCCGAAAGAGGCGGATCAAGCTGCCTTCGTAAACATCTGACATTTTGCTGGGACGTGTTAGCCAATGAAATCTGCTGGCCCGAGAAAACATCTACGAACCATATCTCTGCAAAGGACTTTCCATGCGCCCACGCATACACAACCTCCATCAGCTGGTATTTGAAGCCCTGTACATACTCCTCTTCGTTGAGAGGCAGCTTACTCTCCTGCGATACCTTCGCAATGATGCGGGCTTGGGCTTGTATCTCTCTGAGCGGTTTGGCGAGCTCCTCCTTCAGAGCTTGCGAGTCGTTGCTCTTCTCCTCGAAAATAAAGCAGCTCAACACCGCGGCACACTGCTCAGGGGTGAGCTCATTGAAGAAACGATTGAAGAGAAGTTCGCTCAACAATAGCTCATCACCAGTGCTGATCTCGCACGCGACGCGAGCCTTCAGCTGGACAACCTCAGCTTCGTTGATGAAGCCAAAGCGTCGAAGCACACGCTTGCGACATTTGAGCTCGTCAAGTTGCATAATCGAGAGCGCAGCAGTGATCTGCTTCTTGACAGCTTTGATCTTGGCGCAAAGCTCCATCTTCTCTGCGTACTGGTTATAAAGGTCAGGTAGTCGAGGCGAGTTGTGGAGTGGATTGGACAAAAGACGGGACTCGAGGACTTCGATTTTCTGCATCACGGTGGTTAGCAAAGTATGATTTCTGGGTACTTAGCACTACGTACCCTCATCAATTTCTTGAACGAGTCATCCGTGATGCCCATGTTTTCGATAGGATCGAGGACGGCAATACCGTCTGGGAATCTTCGCTTCACTTCATCCAAGGATTTTCGTACCGTACCCCGCTGGTCCGCTGACTTTAAGTCGTTGGGCAGGAATATTCGGATGTGTCCAATAGACTCGATACACGAGAGAAGCACAGGAACAACTTCCATCTTCGCCTTCTCGCCCTCAGCTGGAGGACGAACTCCCTGAGGCAGATCCTGATGTGTTCTGGTACCATTCGATACACCGTCGGCAACCTGAAGTAGAACATCCAGGACATATGACTGCTGGGGTGTTATATCTTCTGGCTTCTGTTCCCTGTTAGGTCGCCGTTGCGTGAAATTGACGACCGCTCCCCAGCCAAAATCGTAATCCATGTACTTGATCCTTACTAGACGACCAGACTGCATAAATTGCAAGCAGTAATTCGGATGGTTGATGACGTCTCGCATGTCCTTAGTATACGTTGTCAGCTGTTGTCGAAGTTCGTAATACTCTCGAATTGTGCCTTCGTCTGGAATTTCGATATTTGACTTCTCATCCTCAAGTTCGCGTAGCTCTAGGTTGAATTTCAGCCTTTGACGTAGCTTGATTGTCTTATTTCACCTACCTTTCTCTAATCCGGATACGCTGGCAGTGTTCTGGAACTGGTAGAAGCACCGCTCGAGCATGAACTCAGGTGAGATGCCTTCCACTCGCATCAGATTCAATATCATATTGTATCCAAGATAGAAAGCCGAATTGAGCTTGTCCTGCTCTCCCCGGACGATCTCTTTCGCAATGCTGGGCTCCATCTTTTCGCCGATCATCATGATGACGATGCCTCGATCGTCGATACCTCTTCGTCCTGCTCTACCGGACATTTGGACAAATTCAGAGGGCGTGACCCATCGCTGAGAGACCCCATCAAATTTGCGAACGCTGGTAAAGACTACAGTCTTCGCCGGCATATTCAAACCGATGGAGAACGTTTCTGTAGCGAACAAGACTTTGATCAGGCCCTCTTGAAAGAGGATCTCGATAGTTTCCTTGAGAATGGGTAGCAGTCCGGAATGATGGATGCCAATGCCGCGCCTCAATAACGGAAGGATGTGCTGTATTTGAGGCAAAGCCCTGTCTTCTTCTGATAACATTTCGATAGCGCTATTGAAAACTTTCTTAACCATGGCTTTCTCCGAGTCATCGTTGAATGCCAAAGAGCTCATTCGCAGAGCGTAGGATTCGCATTCCCGCTTGCTGAAGCTGAAGACGATGACGGGATTATAATTCTTCATCATTATCATCTTGACGATTTTGTAGATGTCTGAAGGTCCTTTGGTTCCGCCTTTGTTTGTCTTTTTATCTTTGCCACTTCCTTTCCTCTTAGCCATTGCGTCTGCAGGGTCATCGCCTTGTTTGTCTGCTATCGAGGTCATGGCCTTTTGGAAGTTGTCTTCCCGAAAAACGCCTTTCTCGTCTACCACTAGGTGGATCCCATCAGTACCTTCAGGAAAAAAGTAATGTTGTAGTGGTGTAGGTCGGAAGTCCGTATAGACAACATGACAAGGTTGGCTATGGGTCTTCGTAATCCACTCTGCAAATTGCATTGCATTGGGTATGGTGGCCGACAGAAATACATATCGGACTTTGTCAGGAAGTAAAATGATTGTCTCCTCCCATACCACCCCACGAGCTGCGGAAGCTTAGCAAGTCGCCACCAATAGAAAGGATACCGGTTCGTACCTTTGTCTCGCATGTAGTGGATTTCATCGAAAACCACCCAAGCCACTTCTCGCATGATCTCAGAGCCTCTGTATAACATCGAGCGGAGAATCTAATGACATCTTAGCTAGAACCCACAGTCCATACACAGAGCCCTTACCTCTGTCGTCATCACCAGGCATGTTGCGGTTGGATTGATGGTCACATCACCAGTCATTAATCCAACATCTCCAAATTCTGCAGAAAACTCTCTATACTTCTGATTGCTCAAGGCTTTAATGGGACTTGTGTATATGACCCTTTGGTTGTTCTTCAAACTCTGTGCAATCGCATATTCTGCCACGACAGTCTTCCCTGCGCTAGTGTGAGCTGATACCAATACACTCTCCCCACGTTCGATGGAAGCGATCGAAACCTGTTGGAATGGATCGAGCTTGAATGGCCAGGTCTTCGCTGGTGTTTCTGGGGGCTTGTGTTCCGAGATAGGTATGTAGGCGTAATCCGGAGGTAGAGCGACCTGATGCCTAACCTGATGCGAGAGAACTACTGCATCCCCTTCTTTCATATTTTGAAGCCCAGCGGAGGCTGCAACCTCTCGGGATTGCTGTGTCTCGAACGAGTCAGCGACAACGGGCTCCAATTCCGCCTCCCGACGCTGTCGCTTGGCTTCATGTTGCTCTGCGTGCCCAATCGGTTGATGTATGACTCCGTCTTGCTGCTCAAGGTCGGGCACTTCTGGCATCGGAATGTCTCGATCAACGGCGCCTGTGCCATTTGTGTCCTTCACATCTCCATTCGCATGTCTCTTCTTAGTCCTGACCTTCTTCACTTTGGGTTTCTGTTGAACATTTGTAGCTTTGCTTTCCTTAGGCTGATCCTCGAAGACGTCAAATAGTTCGTCCATACTGTCTCAGGTTGCTGACGTGTAGGATGGGCGACGTTCCACTGGGTGAAAGTGAGCACAAAATCTAGGGCTCAATAGACGTTAATTATTTACGCGGATTGAGAATCTGCGGCTTTTGCCGAAACACTTAAACAACTAGCGTTGTCGCAGCCTTAACACTGAATTTCCTCCTACGAACTTTCTGCCCATCTTCGCATGGTCAGGATCACTTTTTTGCAATCGCACACGGCTGTTCCTTCAGCGTTAGTAGCTCCTATCCGCTGACTGTAACGCTCCTTGAGAAAAGTCATTCGAAAATCTTAGGCTACTTCCCGGAATGGCAGACGAAGAGCGGCGGAGTGCCAAACGATCCCGCTTCGACCAGACTGAGCCAGACGTCAAACGCTCGTCACGCTTCGACCGTCGATCCCGGTCACCATCAGCGATAAAGTCAGAATCGAGGCGAAGCAGAAGCCCACTCAGCAGAGAGCCTTTGAGTCCGGCTGCAGAAGACAAGAGGAAAGCCGCACTCGACCCTGCTGCTGCTGCTGGTTGGTGTCCTCCCGCAGATACTGATCTGTCATGCTTCGGGCTGATGAAACTTCTCCACAGCCGCGGCGGCCGCCAAAATCAACGCTCAGATCCAAGCCAAAAAGGGCATTCAACATGTTGACGTTCCGCCAATTCGATCTGTGAGTGTAATACATCATTCGGAAATACACTCTTTCAAGTTCATCAGCTAACTTGGTGCTACTAGGCTGCGAGTCCATCTGGCAAGGCTTCATCTCCAGGGGCATCTGGTTTGAGTACAAGCAACATCAATGGGGACATGTATATTGCAGATGGAGACTACATCAAAGATATTGAAGTCAACGACCTTCGGAATCGGTACACACTGACTAAAGGCTCAACGCAGAAGATGGTAAATATTTTTGTCATACCCACTGATACTCTCAGGCAATCATTCGACATCATTCTGGGCTCAAACCCCGCATTCTATTCATCTTGCTTTTGTGGAAGAAGCTGAAGCTTACCTAAACTATGATAGCACATTGTAATCCCTCTTTGGCATCTGCTGACCTCCGCTGCGTAACATCTAGATCAAAGAAGAAACTGGCGCCGGTACGCTCAACCTGACTATATCAGATTTGTAGAAGACAGAAGCTCATCAGTGTAAAGATGTTACGACGCGAGGAAACTACTATCCTGACAAGAGCATGGCTACCGCAGCTGTAAGTATTTTCTCCCGTTATATTGTTATGTACACTTGCTTATATCTGAGCTATACTGCAGAATCCACCTCTCTATCTTCACATCACCAGCACCACTAAAGACGGTCTTGAAAAGGCTGTACAGCGCGTTGAAGAGCTTATGAAGCAGGAACTTCCGAACCTGGTCGACGAGAGGAGATTCCGTCGGCGAGAACCCGAGCAGGTCGAACGCGATGAGTTCGGTCGGGTAAACTGGTCGTTGGTTCTTGACTCTCCGTTGTTTAGGCTGACACTATATAGCGCAAATGGCCTGAGGAACGCATTCCAATTGACCTTGACCCAATCCCAGGGTTCAATCTACGAGCACAGGTTGTTGGGCACGGTGGCGCATACGTGAAACACATTCAACAGGAGACCAGATGTCGTGTCCAGATTAAGGGTCGAGGCTCTGGCTTCATGGAGCATGGTACAGGCCAGGAGAGCGATGAGTCAATGTATTTGCATGTTGCGTGAGTACCTCCTGTGCCAAGCATCTGTACGTGGCCAAGCTAAAGTTTTTCAGTGGTCCAGATCCTCGTGAAGTTCAGCATGCGAAGGAGCTCTGCGAAGACCTTCTCACCAATGTCAAGGAGCAATATGAGCGCTTCAAGGAGCAGCCACCGCCACAACATGGAGGCTACGGCGGCTCTGGCGGCTATCAGCAACGCGGGCCCGATAGACAAAACTACGGAGGTTACGGTGGCGGGTACGGTGGCCAGCAGTCTCCTGCACCTCATTCCGCCATGAGTCCGACAAGTCAAGCTCCGCCAGGAGCTCCCGGAGCTGGAAGTCCGACAGACTACAGCGCCCAGTATGCTCAGTATTACGGGGGTCAAGATCCTTACGCAGCGTATGGAGGATACCAGAACTACGTGGCATACTATCAGTACTATCAGCAGCAGGCAGCCCAGCAGCAACAACAACAGGCTCCACCTGGTGCTCCCCCTGGCCCGCCAAGTGATCCCCCTCCACCACCTCCACCTAGTGGTTCTCCACCGGGGGCGAACGGCAATGCGTACGCCGCTGTAAGTGGCTTCCATTGAAGAAAACGTCTGTCCCGAGAAGCTGACTTGTAGCAGGTTCCCCCACCTCCTGGGCTATGAAAGCTTCTCTTGACCTGATAGACAGCAGGCCATTGTTAGCTGCAATCTGTTACCTTACTTTCCCTAAAACAAATCCTGTTGGTCCGTAGATTGTACTACGCTTCTCTATGCATAGGCATAAGTGCGAGGCTCGATACTACAGTTTTGGTTCAATCTGGTCCATGCTTCTAGCAGCCCAGCCAAGGAGAGACCTCATGTCAATGGTGCGTTGCGCACTAGCTACACCGTCTGCTAGCAAAGTGATCGTTCCACTCTATCGTTATCATAGTTTGACCAGCTCTTGTACAATGAATGCAAAAGTCTAAGCTCCATAGCCGCGACCCTCATCTATCTTAATAGCCCCGTCCATACGCCAGCAATTAGCACCTACAAATCATCATACCTTCATAGCGCATAAAGCTTCATCATAAAAGCAATCTCAATCGTACCCCTCTCCATAGAATTCCGGCCTCTCACTCTGCGTACTAACCCACTCCTCACAAGCCAATCCCTCACTCTTCCTCTTCTTCAACGCAACCTTATCCTTATGCCAATCACACGCATAATCACACTCGGGCAACCCCTCCTCGCCGAAATACTCACAGATCAATCTATGCCTGCACCGCTCCGTATGCTCGCAATACTCGACCAACGTCTGGAAACTCTTCTTCCGCCCAAGCGACTGCGGCCCGGCTGACGGCTTCTGATCCTTCGAGATCCGGTACGCGGCTCTATCCCTGTCCCCGCGCGAGTAGTACATGATATGCAGACTCGCCTTACCGTCTCTGCCCGCACGGCCGGCTTCTTGGTAGAAACCCTCGAAGCTCTTGGGGATCTGCCAGTGGACGACGAAGCGGACGTTTTCCTTGTCAATCCCCATGCCGAAGGCGGTGGTGGCGACGATGATGTCGTAGCCGGGCTCGTCGGCGAGCCATTTGCGCTGGCAGTCTTCGCGGTCGAAGGCGCTCAGGCCGGCGTGGTAAGGGGCTGCGCCAATATTGTGACTGCGGAGGCGCGAGGCGAGGGTCTCGCAGTCTTTGCGGAACGAGGTGTAGATGATGCCGCTCACGGCGTCAAGGCGCTCGCCCTTGGCGGTGAGTTCGGCTTTGCGGGTGGGGTCTAAGGAGCGGCGGTTGTGCACTGCCTGAAGCCAGGCCAAGAAGTCGAGGAAGTGGTCGGTGTCGTCGGATTTGAAGCGGACTTCATAGTGGAGGTTTCGGCGGCTAGTGGTCATGGTGAAGGTTTTGAGTTGATCTTCGTCTAGGCCTAGTGTGGTGATGATATCTTCTCGTACCCTTTGCGTGGCCGTCGCGGTGAGGCACATGATAGGTAAGTCCGAGAACTCCCTCTTGAACCAGATGAGCTCTTTGTATGCCGTGCGGAAATCGTGACCCCATTCTGATATGCAATGGGCTTCGTCGATGGCGATGCGGGAGAGCTCGCGCTGGGAGTAGACTGTTTTGATGTGACGACGGAAGGACTCGGAGAGACAGAACTCTGGGGTCACGTAGAGGAGACGAGTAAGCGGATGACCGCAGCGGAGGTCATCGAGGATTGCGTTTCGATCTTTAGATGGTGTATTGCTGTTGATGGTGGCAACGGCTATATTTGCTGCGTGAAGAGCGGCGACTTGGTTGTTCTAGTAGATTGTAAGTCAGCCAGCACGTGCTGTGATTGGAGAGGGGTTATATAGACCATAAGAGCAAGAAGCGGGCTCACGACGATTGTGACAGCAGCGATGGTCAGCCGTAGCCCTCTGCAGTAACGCTGGCAATATGCTGCTTACTGCCGTGATCGATCACTGCCGGCAATTGAAAGCACAGACTCTTCCCAAAAGAGGTTGCAGCTTGTAGGAATACATCATGGCCCTCGAGAGCAGCAGTAATAACCTCCCGCTGGATAGGCCTGAAGTACGTCAGCTCTCTGGCATTCATTGCTGTAATAAGAACAACTCAAGAGGTAGACGGACTCACCTGAAACTATACTTCCCAAAGATCCGACGCAATGTGAAGTCGAGATCGATGGGTGCTTGCTTTCTTTTGGATTTCGACATGGCCGTGTTGTGGGGTTTGATGGGAGACGCGACGTTGCGTTGTGCCTCGGCTTCGGTTACGACTTCCCTGTTCCAATCAGTCGGACACCCATCCCCTTGGCAGTCGGTGTGCCGTTGTAACTTCTAAATATGAAGGATAGGGCCTACAAGCCGCATGCGTACAACGTAGACTAGCTCGGTATATTTGTCGTCTCACCCCTGAGTAGCTAGACTCTTCAAGTCAATTCATCAAGTCGCAACAGTATTATTGAGGGCCATGGCGAAAGAAATGATCATTCCTGTGCCCGAAGCCAAAGACATGGACATCAGATTGACTCTTCGGTTGTAGTTAATGGTCATCCTGTGCTTCTATACGGACATTACTAGGGCATCTCTGATGCGTATGTCAGGTCCAGGAGAAGAACACCCAGGGCTCTGCGACCAACTGCGGACACTAGAATCGCAATCCATGAGAACTCTTCGCTTATGATTTCAAAGGTGGTCAATCTCTGTTCGATCTGTGATGTTATTACAGTCACCGCCGCAATAAGACTACTCAGAAATACCCTCGCTCTTAGTGGTGGCATCAAAACTTCTTCACGCACAGCTCTGCATTAGCTATCATGGGCCGTTGCCGTGCGTCTGCCAGTATGTGACATATTTAAAGTGTGATATGGTATGGATACGCAACTCATGTTGCGATGACTTCTCGTAATATTCTATTGACGGCTTCCAAGTCGGCGTCGCTCGATCGCCATTTGCTCCGAATTTCTTCCCATACCTCAAGTGTCCTATCCTTCCCCGAGCACTTGGCAAATGCTCGTAAGGCCCAGATCACCATCCACTTGCCCATAACAACATGGTCTGCGTGGAGGTCAAGCGCTCGCTGGAATGAAGACCACACGCCCTCCAGGCGTGCCTTTGACCAAGACGTGTAGCGAATTCCGCCATGTATTGTGAAAGCTTTGAGTAGAGTAAGAAATATGGAGCCGTGAAGAGGTATCCCGAGGAATTGCATCTCGTCCAGCAGTACCGCAACTCGATCGAGCTCACCCGCACGTACGGCGTAATGTCCCACAAGGATTAAATAGGTCCGCAGATCTGGTGCCATTGATTGCTCGCCCTGCAACTGTTGATGTTTCTCAGGATGATCCTTGAACCACTTCACTGCCCGAGCGAGTAGCCTCCCGAGCTCTCTGGAACCCTTCCAGTCCAGAGCAGGCAGCTTAGCTCCGCTCTTCATTGCATGCAACCTCTTCATTCTCTCATATACTTGATCCGCCGCTGTAGCTTCGCCAGCTCTGGCTAAGGCCGCAATGACGCAGTTCATGACCACAGTATCGACGATTTCGCCGGCTTCAACCAGATCACTGTAAGCCTTCCTGACGCCATCGCCATCGCGTCGGAGGCCATGGTAGTAGATCAAGCCTACACGCGCGAAACGGTTAAGAGGTAATTTGCGTTTCTCCATCTCGTTCAAGATCATTTCGGCCAGCACAAATTTCCCTGCTTTTGCAGCTATATCGAAGAGTATGTTGAATGTAACATGCGTCCCTCGTACGCCCGCTTCATATTCCATCTCTCTCCATATATGCAACGCCGACTCCACTTCTGCCGCAGAAACCTTGACAAAGCATCGACCAGCGAAAGCTATGGCGCTACTCCATTCTCCCGAAGTCAGAGAACCGCCAGCCGCTTTCACGTCGTCGACAACAGAAAGAAAGCGGATCATTGATGATTCGGTCTTCCGCTCAACTACTGACAGACGATGGAGCAGCTTTCTTATAACCTCCTTCGAAAGGTATGGTATTCCAGGCGAGGGGAGGGCTTTGTACCGCTCATATACCGTTTCGTGAGTGAGGCTTTCGTCGTTGATCGCACTGATGAAATTCTCTAGGGCGAAACTTTCGTCTTCATTGAGGGCAGGCCACGCATCATTGGTAACGGATTTCGGGGTCTCAGTTCCTTCATCCATTGGTAGTACAGCCTGTTCAATTTCTGGCAAATGCGGTAACAGTGGGACGACCGCATTAGATGGCTCGTTATAGTAGTCTACAAGGTTCATGTAATCTTTTCGAGTGACTTCGACTTGAGGTGCTAACGGCTGTGCACGCGGCAGCGCAGTTGTATGGACATTTAGGCCTCTGCCATCTTTTACTCCGATCCTGGCTGCTCTTCGTCGTGCCCGGTGGAACGTCTTGGGGCGGGTAGATGCCGATGAAGTCGTAGAGAACTGGAATGCATGGCTCTTGCAAGATCCCGCCCTGACCAATGCATTGATGAAGAGGTTTTCCATCTGCTGTGACCTCGTGCCACGATAAGGACAGGAACGCGGAGATGGTGGTACGCTGAAGTCTCGAGACTGCGATGGAGTGTTCAGATATGAAAGGAGCGGGCGGGAGCCTATCTTTGTAACCATGGGGCAGCTCGTCAACCTCGTCAGGGTACCGAGGAAGAACATGAGAAGACGAACATGGTGTCATGAGGTCGAGCATGGATCCATTGATATACAAGGGGATCTGAAGTTAGAGACGGCGATGCCGCCGGTCAATTGCATCGCAAGAGAAGCGTGAACGGGACTTGCCGGTATGTATTTGGCTTCAATCACTTCACAACACTATCACGACCGTCTATCCCTCAGCTTACTGACTTTTTCATCTTCGGTATCCGTGACGGCAAAGGTAACGCAGATCATCCGCGTTTGTGTCCTTCAAGGTAACAATTTGCAGCGTCTATAGCAGTGGTTCTCCTCCGGCCATGGGACGATACGACCTTAGACCACTACGGGTTCACCAGGCTGCGTCCCAGCTTCTTGTAACAGAGCGAATGCGTAGCGCCCCGCCATGGTACAATATCGTCAGTAATGTACCGCCAGCACAAACACTCGTGCGGACACAGCCCATACAGCACCATGAGCAGCGAAGAAGAAGCAAGACGAGAAAGCCGAGCAAGATGTTTCAACCTCAGACCATTGTGTACGAGGAGGATGCATTACGGAAGGAGTTTTTCGGAGACCATCCATGGGAACTAGCGCGACCAAGGGTGCTGCTCGAGAATGATGGTAAGGATGGGCAGAAAGACGACTGGAGTAAGATACGGCAGCCAGACAGGAGGCTCGACGGTGAAAGGTTCGTGCTTGGGTAGCCTTGGCTTTGTCTGAGATGTACTTACGTGCTGTAGTGTCGTGCAACGCCAATTATGGCTACTGAATAACGTCCCTAACATGACAACCGCTATGGCGTACGATCAAGCACGACAAGAATTCTATGCATTACGGCATGAGGAAGATGTCGAGAGAAGGATAGCCAAAGAAGAGGCGCAAGCCACCGGTGCATACTTTGGCAAATCGATGCTTGAGATTTCCATGGAACTGGAAGATAAGGTCTACGAGAAATGGAAGCAGTGGGCGCTGAAGGAAATTATCTTAATGGAGCAGACGCGTGATGCAGCCTACACGGGCCTCGAGAACGAGTCTGCAGTGATTCCGGAGGATGATCCAGAATTAGAGGCTGGATTGGCGGATCTCGAAAAAGACATACCGGCTCAAGGACAGGATCCTCAGGGAGGTGCTTCAGTGCATCCGATTTGATATAGAGCACTCTGTTGAGATTTACTGTGAGTATGTACAATACATCTTTCAACACTGCAAGAGTATCCTCTGCGGTTTGAGATACAGCAACCGCTACCTGCATTGCGTAACGGCAATATACCAAAGCTCAACTCGCCCCGCGGTGTCTTGGAGCCTTTTCTAATCTACATATATGCTGCACCCAATCTCAACGTTCTATTAATTAAATATTGAAAGGTAAGTCGTGCACTACATTGACAGTACATGTGTAGGGATAAGCCATGCCTCACGAGAACCGTGCTACAGCAAGGTAGCGGAGCACAGCCTTGGCAGACCCGAAGTTCGTCACCGCTGAAATATGTATGGCAGCTGAAACCGTTCCGTGAAGCTAGCTAGCTGTGTGCCTTGTCACGGGTTGGGGCAGGCACAGGCCCCTGTCTTGCTATAAAGTAATAGCGAAATCCCAGAGGAAACAAAGCTGTTTTTGGTTGCAGGTTGGCAACAACGCAGAAGACTACGTTGACATGTATCATACTTTGCGATCAAGGTATAAGTTGAAGAGTGATGATTCAGGGGCTCGACGGCTTTGCATGACGCCACAGACCAGCGGGACAGCCAGCTCTATCTGTTCAGGGTGTCGTCATCAACGCTGGAGACCCTTCCATCCCATGTATAGGGAGGAGTTGAACAACACAATTTCTGTACCACGATTGAATTTGCCATTAGAGAGAATCAGTTCCTCATATGACTCCGTGCTGCTAAAGTGATATCGTTTGGTTCCCTCGAACTAAGCTCACAGCAAGTGATAATCCGAAAACTTGCATGACAGCCTTTGAAGGGCGGTCAACGGCCACCGATTTCACAATCCGTCTGGCTCACGCTGCCGATGTTTTGTGCCTTGGTTTGTTCGAGGATTGCTTTTCAATACAGTTCCGGCTCCAACTATTCCCTGGGCGCCGTAATGGAATCTTCAAGGCTTCTAGAATAGAAGCCCTACGATCTGGGGAAAAGAATATGCTCCAGACTCGAGGTCAATTCCTTCCTAACCCCAAAGGGCCTGACGTTCCTCATGCTCCAGTGGCTTCGGTAAATCCTCCAATGAAACATCAGGAGGTCCATGCAAGTCATAAGGCGGCGACCGTTGCTAGCGCCGGGAGTACCTGCAGCGAACCCCATATCCACATCCAATTCCAATTCTCACTTTCATCACTCTCACGTGAAATGCGCCCACCTAAACCGCTATCACAACGCTCTTGACATGTCCATGCCTGACAGGTAAAGCTTTGCAGGGGCTTTACTTCCTTCCAATCTCCCAACAACAACTGCACTTCCCTGATTCTCGCTACTGCGACCGTTGGAACTAAATTCGAATAGCATAAGCTGAGCCGCCGACCATGGCAGATCGGACTCCAAGCACAAGCCAACGTTATGTGCCCCACCCGGACGATGGATGGGATGAGGTCAGAGAAACTATAGACGGGTTCACCACTGTTGAAGCCTCTTTCTATCCAGATCGCTACTCAGAAAACTACACTTATCCTGTGCGCTATGAAGGCCCTTCCCGAGAATCCTTCAAGCAGATGGAACCGTCGCTGGGCTTTGCGGAAGTCATAGATCTTGCGCGGTCCGCAGTGGAGAATGGCCGCCAGGAGACACAGCGATCACTTACCGGCACTGAAGGTGTGAGCGAAGCGGTGGAGCTCAAGTTGACGATCGATTTGGGCCACCAGAATATTCAAGATATTCCCAAAGAGGTGGTATCCATCATTAAGGATGAAGTAGCAAGGTATGCTCGTCCCGATCTGTAGTAGTAAGATCTTCAGAACAACATCGCACTGGGGACGCATTCCTCAGTATCGTACATAGTGTAGGAGTGTTTGGCTAACGCATCTGCAGGCTTTCTTTATCACATAATCAGATTTGGCATATCCCATACAAATTCGCCGAATGTACCAAACTCACATATGTCAATATCCGGTATAATCTCCTAAAAGAATTCCCCAAGGCCGTGAGTACTCCAGCCATATACCGCCGCATAGAGGACGACTGCTGATACGAAAGTAGCTACTACACTTGAATCAGCTCCAGATCCTTGACCTTAGTCGAAATAAACTGCAGAAAATACCTGAAGATATTGGAAATATGACGGCACTTAGGGTACTCTCGGTCCAGCACAACCGGCTGGAGAACTTACCACTCTGTATCGCCGACCTCAGTACCTTGCAGATTCTGAAAGTTGCAGGCAATCCACTCATAACACCTCTGAAGCGTATAGCGGAAGGCAGAGAAGGTGATCCGGTACCAGCTTTATTGACCGATAATGAGCGGGACACCTTCCTCACCGCAAACGTGAAGAAGTACCTAAGGCAATCAGCAGTCCTGGTGAGATCAGAGATAGAATCTGGAGGAGAATCAAGGTTTGACGTCTTTGTTCAATCTGTATCCAATATTAGTACTAACCAGTGAACTAAGTGAGGGACCTCTTGACACACCTCGTCCACCGAAGCGTGGCTTGAGCGGCCGATTTCCAGTAATACCAAGCACCAGTGGCTCTGAGTCGGCTTCTGATGCAAGATCTCCTGCTCTCACAAGACCGCCCCCGATTCCGTCTCGCTCTCACTATCGTGTAGCGTCTGGTCAGAACGCCGTGTTGCAAAATGCCGCACTCCGTCGTCCAGGTGTGGCGCCGCTGTCTGCTGGTAATGAGAGGAACAGAAGCAACAGCGAGAGTATTCTTCAAGCTACACAGGCGACTCACAACAAGCGTATGGGTATTGTACCGAGAAAGCAGACCAATCTGAGTACGGTGGATGAGACACGCACGAATCGGTACAGTCATTACCGTGGTCTCAGTCATGGCTCCGTCCTGCATGAAAAACACAGCAATGGAGTACGCGGCGGCAATAGTTCGTCAAGTCCTATAAGTCCTGCAGAAAGCGAACGTCAGCGACCTACATTCGTGAAACGCCTCTCAAGTCTACCGGAACACAAACGCGAATCACTGTCTCCAGATGAGATAGTGGAAGCGGCCAAAGGGGTTCTCTATTCGCTCTTCCAAGTCCATCCCCACATATCGACTTTGATTAGTGTGGCGAGAGATGGGGCTTCAAAAAGGACGAGCTTAGAACGAGTCTATTATAACGCTTCTACGCATGTTGAAGAGTTGGATAAGGAGCTTTATATCTTCGACACCTTTTTTGATGAGGAAGAGGAAGAGGAAGAGGGAGAGCGTTCTAATGAAGCAGTCCACAGAGCTTGTGAGACTTGTATTATGGCCTATCAGCATGTCGGTTCTCTGCTACTACAGAACCTTGGCAAAATTGTCGAAAATGGCGATCCGCGCTACGTTCGTACACTCCTCCTCCTGGTCTATGGTAGTCTGGTCGAAGCCCGCAATGCCTGCTCCAGTCTTGGAATAGAATTCAGAGGCATCGAACAAACCAAAATACAAAAGCAAAAGCCCGACATTATCCATGAGGAAGGTCCACGGCGCCGCGACCGCTCTGTCACTCCAACTCGTGTCCGTCCAAACCCTGGCATGCGTATGCGGAGCGACACGACCATACAACACGCTACCCATTACAGCAGCTATGCAATGAGCGGGAGCAGTACGCCAGCTGTTCCACTTTACGTCAACGGTCGCAGCCGGTCGAATAGTAGAACCAACACACTTACAAGTTCCAGTGCAAGCTCAATTGCAAATACACCACGATCAGGGGAGTCATTTGGCCTACCTGGGACTCCATGGACCAACTCGCGCAGCAATACTATGCACGGCGTGGACGAGAGTGAATCGGAAGCCATGTTCGAGAAGATTTTTGTCAACCTCACGTACGCCTATGACCATGCGCTGAAAGGCATGCCTCTCGTCCATCGACATGTCTCACGTTGTCTCGATGTTGCCTTGGAAACACACACTACGAGAGAGATTTGCGCCTTCTGGAAGCACCTGGTCGATAGCTGTCTTTTCGCGATGGATGTTTCAGGAGCACTCAAGCTTCGCCTCTCAAGCATAAAGCTTAAAGATCCAGGTCTTCGAAACCAGCGTGAATTTTGGCAGCTTTGCACCGCATTTACAAAATCCCTAGTTGAGGTACTCATGGGTGTCAAGCGTGCTAGAGACCTCGATATCATTCCGACCGACATCATCCAAGTCCTCCGTCCCGTGCAGACATCGATCAAGGAGGCAGGCAAGCTGATCAACAACTCGCCATGGAGCTACCTCGCTGCCGACAATGTTCCAGCGCATGATGGGTACCACCACAGCTCGAACTCGTCGTCGCCATACGTGGCCTCTATGCCTGCCACTCCACTAAGCGCGGCCCTTGGTCCAGCGGCGCAGGCGACGGTACCGTCGACGCCTGCGTCGTCGTATGGGGACCGTTTCTTTGCTGGAGATGTCTTCCAGCGGGCTGACTCTCTGTTGGCTTCCCAGCAACATACGATGCACCACCGCCGCTAGGTGGTGCTCGTTTTCCTTTATCTTTCTGGTATACTTAGCGAGGCGTAGGGCAAGGGGGAGGGTGGCAGCGGGCATGATAGGACGATGATATGGACATGATTTTCACGAGCTTTACGACCTTTAATCCCACACTACGATGTATCTACATTACCACACTCTTTATTGGATACCATACCACATAATGAATTGTATAATTATACTGAGGTGCCCCAAATTTGATGATTATATGCTCGTAATTGACAGGTGTATTGTAGCCTCTCAGAGTATGTATCGGTAGTTGACATAATGGAGCACCCCTTGACATGCGCTTGTGTTGCCCCATTTCGAAGATAGCCGTGAGAGCTTTCTGGGTTGCCGCGTCTGGAGGACGGCCACCTCATACACCGCTAAGCTATGTCCTAGAAATCAAGGGGGCAGACGAAAGATGCTGCAGGAGGTATCACTCTCCGAGACCCATTTTTCATCCTCTGAAGGGTATTCTTTGACACTGAGCTAGTGTCCAAGCCTCATTGACTGTGAGGTCACGATTTCCGGCAAGCGGTGGCATTGCTGTTCAGGTTCGATGTTGATGAAGAATCCTTTTCATGACGGCCAAGAAGACACAATGCAGAAAGTAGTCGCGACCAATGACATCCTGCGGGTGGCGTGGGAGGCGCTCTTCATATGGTGATTATGCGGCGTCTTGCGCTGTCCCTAATGTAGCTGCTTGGGCGTAGGTACACCCTGCTTGTCATACTGGGGCATGCCCCAGTATTGCATCCCTTTGCCTTGCATAGATCCTCAGCTAGGTCCCAACTTACGCTGGGGTGGCCCAGAATTCGTCACTAGCTTCGTCTGGTCTGTTCCTGCTCATCGGCGGTGCAGGGGACTTGGAAGTTGGTGTCCTTATTCGCATCGCTCGATTGAGAACCGCTGACCGGTTCTATGATGGGCCTAGTATGTAAGTGAGTTGCATAGTGCTGGGACCAACTGCGGCACGAACTCAGCATTCAGCAAGTCTGTATTGGGATGACCCCTGACTCTTGTTTCCTCCGATGTAGCCCTAGTACTGGCTGACCCCTGGGCTGCATCTGACAGACATACGTCTAATGAATCCCGCGTAAGTCGCACTGATATCCAGATTCAGTGCGGGAGGTCGTGTTTGCGGAATATTGCACGAGGAAGTCTGTGTATACGAAATGGCACCCAAGCACCTTTTGGGATAAGGTGATTGGGATTTGACGACGTCCTGGGAGTGCCAAACACCGATGCTTTCACCTTTACAGACAATGGCTCAGTAGACCGAGTCTACATGTCCAGCGAGCGAGCTGAACATCAAGGGAATGTCATTGATGCTAGAGCAGAGCCTTGTATACACAGCTCAGTACAGAGAACTGAATCTTGAACAAATCCATGGTGTAATCTCGACAGTCTATGTGGGCAAGTACTTGTTCCTCACAACACTCGATGTTGTACAACACTGACTTATATAGGCGACTTTACCCAGGATAAGTAGTGCTAATTAATAACGGTTGGATATTTGTAAGTAATTCTGATCTTCTCCGTCTCATGACCTGGTGTAGTACAAAGAACGAGTACATCGTCTACTAGCACTCGTTTGATGGTGATGGCAGTGAGGAGAGTGGAAGTGTAGGTAAAGGTGCAACGCTTCTAACACATTTCTTCTGGCCCAACTGGCGGAGGGCCGAAGGTCTCGACGCCGGCCAGAAGAAGAGAGTGGGTTTTGATGTTTTTAGATTCAGAGGTTGATTACGTGAGGAGGTCACCTGATCCGCGTTTTGTTCAGCGAGCAAAGTCTGTAGTATGAGGTCGGGTAAGAAAGTATTCGGAACGGCCACCGTAGGAAATGTGCGAGCAGACGCAGCTCCTTCTCATAGTTTGTGTGTTACGTTGGCCGAATCTCTACAGTGGCCATTCTGGATACTTTCTTACCCGACCTCGTACAATGTAGATGTGACCAGATCAAGGAATGTGACCAATAGATGGCCCGGTGTCGACCTTCAGGCGATCTGACGCTAAGGTACTTTGTCCAGAAATAGAAGAGCAAATAAGAGAGTCAGATAGTAATTATGTATCTCAATTATCAGAATATACTGCTAGATTAAGACAATTTCTTCGTCTTTACGGACATTAGGTAGTTTATAATATTATACAGAGTTATATGTATATACTTGTATTATTTGTATGTAAGGTAAGGTACTCGTCATAACTCTAATTCACTACCTTAACAGGATGTCTGGACCCTTAAAACTACGCGCTTTAAATCACACAACTCTTCAGCGGGCTTTCAAAGAGTAAATTATGGAGTGATGCCAGCCACCATGCATTCAGATGCTGTACGGGCACGCGAATTATTTCAGTACTACCGGCCATCAGAAAACTCTATGTCGTTGAACGGCAATGTAATTGCTCGCTTTACAAGCCTCTTCACCGGATACTGTCCTCACTGCGTACGCTCAATCAGTAGCATGGCGGTTAGACACTAATCGGGCAGTGATAAGGTTTGTTCCTCAGCTTTCGTAGTGAATCGCAAGGCTTTCCTGATTTTTGTGCAGTTTGGTAGATCGCGAGACCCAATACTTCATAGCTGAATCGACGAAGACCCATAGCCTTCAAGATGATCAGAAGCTTGAGAGTTCAACAGATGTTCAGTGGTTCGGCTTTGCAAACGTCTACAAGGAAGGCGGGTTGTGCGAAAAAACGATAGGACTTTCCTCGATCCCTGGGAACTACCCCTGCTATATTGTACCGGACCTTTCAAAAGACCAACAATTCAATCAAATGCCTTCTGTTGCCGGGCCTTCCTACTTTCGTTTCTATGCTGGTGAGCTCTTGTGTCTACTGATATTGAAGCGCAATCGATAACGGGAATACAAGGTAACCCCCTCACTACGTGTAGAGGAATCAACATTGGGACCCTCTTCGTCGTGGATGATCAGGTCCGCAATGGGTTGACCGCGGATCAGAAAGTATTTCTTGAACAGATGGCTCGGAATGTTATGCAACGCTTGGAGGAGTTTCGGGAGATTAAAGAAAGAAGACGAGAAATAGAAATGAACAAAGGACTCGCGGCTTTTGTAGATGGACCGGTGAACCTTCCGCTGGACAACTCTCGGACGCAGTCCTCAAACAGTCCTAATGATCGGAGCGGAAGGGGGTATGGAATCAGCAGAGGACAAGATCGAGCAATTGGAAACCTACCTAACAGTTCGGATGCTTCCTCGATTAGTTTTCAGCAACGGGCATCTGCACTATCATCATCATCATCACCGGCAGGTCTTCATGGGGATGATGGAAGTATCGACATACCCAATGACTCGACCGCGAAGGATAACGTCAATTCGAGGAATACATCCGGGACAGATACGCCGTCACATGCAAATAAAGATAATGTGTCGCAGGCAGACGGCTGAGATCCTAGTCCCGGCCCGCAAGAGAATGACAAAAGATATCGACAAACCTTTGCACGTGCAGCTCATCTACTTCACAGGTCTTTGCAGCTCAATGGAGACAGCGGCGTTGTATTTCTCGACACTGCGGTTGAACTTCACGAACTTCACGAACTCGAAGCCAGTAGCGACAGTTATGGAGGGACCGTCGAGGAGAGCAGCTCCGGTGATGAGGATCCCGAAACTACTCCACATGCTAGACAGACATCTCAGGGAACTATTATCGATGACACAGTGGCTTCCTCGCCTAAAACATTCGCCGATATGTCGTTTGGCAAGAGATAGAGGACCAGGGGCTCAGAAAGTACGGCTGATATCTTAGGGTTCTCAACGTCTGACATCACTTCGTGTAAAGGAGAAAAGATAATCACCGCGGAAACCTTCACACCTTTAGAGGACAGAGTGTTAGCAAAGTTAATGAGAAGGTATCCGCGAGGACAGCTCTGGTCATTTGGCAGAGAAGTCACTCCTGCTTCGTCAGAGGAAGAATTCAGTCAATCAGCCAACAAGTCATCTTGTGTTCGAGATGCTAGAGAGGACCATCGGACGGGGGAAAGGCGGAGGCAAGAGGAAGGCAAGATTTTGTTACGCCATTTCCCCGGAGGTGAGCCTTTCCCTGCGGTCTCTGTTGTTGCGATTCTGATAGATCAGCGAAGTCCAGCAGCTATTGTTTGTCCCTCTCTGGGATGCAGGCTCAGCCCGTTGGCTCAGTGGCTGCTTCGTCTGGAGTAACTCCGACACCTTGATTTTAAGCCAGGAACCCGAGCTTAGCTTTTGCGTTACTTTTGGTAACTGTGTGATGGCAGAAGTCGGCAGGCTTGACACCGTTGTGGCCAATGAACAGAAAGGGGATTTCATTCGTAGTATATCCCACGAATTGCGCAGTCCTCTCCATGGCATTCTTGCAAGCGCGGAGTTTCTAGGGGAAACAAAATGTGACGGTTTTCAGAAGAGTTTGGTCGATACGGTGGATAGCTGTGGTCGCTCATTACTGGATACTATCAACCACGTACTTGACTTTAGCAAGATCAACTCGTTTGAGAAAGATTTGCAGAACATCCGCAAACCGAGGCGCGGGTCTTCCGGCTCCAGATTCAGAGCGGCC
>JAABUP010002954.1_pt1 | contig 31181 bp, 32 predicted proteins | sample 5559201 | NCBI WGS metagenome assembly JAABUP01 (sample SAMN10711887, study PRJNA513373) | rock metagenome | isolation source: Antarctica rocks | place: Antarctica
AGCCACGGACACAGAATTTGGTGCGACGAACACAGGTAGCAAATTTGTTCTAGCTGTACGTATCGACTCCAAGGAGCTCTCATCCCACGGCTGATAGAATCGTTCTATATAGATCCCCGGTGCCAAATTCAGCACAGCTTCTAGCCCTAATAGCTGTGTCGCACAGTATGACCCAGGCGGCTGGGACAGTGGCAGCTTCTCCGGCTCCAATTGCAGTAATCTTCCTGCCTCTCTTCAGGCAGCTTGTGACTGGCGTTCTGCTTGGTTTGGGACCGAGTATCCTTCGTGAGTATGGCATCTCCATGTCGAGCCTTGACGTTTGCTGATTCTTTGCTTGTCAGCGTCAATTTCACCCAAGTGCAATGTCCAGTAGAATTATCCAATAAAACCGGATGTGTCCGTAGCGATGAACACGAACTATTCAAAGCTGATCGTAGTGGCCTTGACGAAGGCTCGAAGATTGCTGTGGGCATAGTGGTGCCTGTCGGAGTGATTTTCGGGGCTCTAGTAACGTTATGGGTGATCACCAAATTCCAAAACCGCAGGCCGATCTCCCAGCAGAGATCAGCTAATCAAAACAATCAACCGCCGTTCGAGAAAAATGACATTGGCATTACGAAAGTGTACAAGCAACACTATCTTGAACTGGACAGTAGCCCAGTGGAGGATAGAGGGGAAGCACGGCCGAGTCCGAAGCTTGGGAAGAGTGTCTTACCGTCTCCAAGTCTGGGTATGCGCCATCCAATGTTTGAGAAAACAAAAACCGAATTGGGCGGCTCTCCGACAAGTGAGCTGAATGGTAGCTCTTCAATTAGGGAGACTCAAGTCGAGAGATCAGCGCTATTGAAAATTCAAAGTAAACAATCTTCGAGAGTCAAGAGATCAAAACAAGAATTGGAAGGCTCTCCGACGAGCGAGTTGAGTGGTGATGCGCCGATTTCGGAGATCCTAGGCAAGTATTCAAAACCCGAATGATTGAATGAGAGCACGATGTACCGATTCGCACCTGCGCGGATAGACGAGAGGATGGCAACCGAGAAACACATCCACCGTTTTTGAGTTGCTTTTCAGATGGTGTCCTTTGCAGAACGAATCAAAGCTCCAGGTGCCAGTTGGGTGAATCGTAAAGGGCCTACGGAGAATTTTACGAGGCACCACTTTGAATTGACGCCTTTGAACACTTTGGTGAGCGGCATTGATATGAATGGTTCTTTCGAATATCTGAATATATGTCCAGTCTCAGATAAGAAAATTCCAGAGTCAATGTTTCAATATTCATACGCAACTCGCCAGCCCTTACTGAGCCAAGCATTGTCCTAGCATTCATTCCTTCCGACCGACCGTCACATAGAAATAAGCAAATTTGCCCTTTTCCGCCACTAAACACCTCAGACAATTGCTGGCTTTCAATACTCTGGGCGCTTCTGGACTAGATTTGGGCGCCCATGACGGAAAGCATCCAGGTCATGCGACTTTGCCTACAGATACTGATAGGGACTAGGCTATTGTTGGCACGTTTTCTCTGATGAAAGCGAATTAAATCGAAAGTTTCAAATCGGAATAATTCCTTGTTCATTATCCTTTTGGAGTTTATTCTCTACTTTATCCTAGAATACCATTTCAAGCATGTCTCAAAGCCTGCTTTTACCCTATCTCAACTGTTCACTTGGACGACAGGTCCGGTATACACATGTCTAGCGCGAAAAAAGTAGTATATTACGCTGAACATCATGGTTCCCCCAAACATCAGGCTGCTATAATTCATCGTGGCGGCTGTTGGATGGTTCTGAGGCGGCCACAAGCTAAAGAAAAAGATGATTATAAGGTAGACAATAGCGAAGCTGTTAGTCATTATACCGAAAACACCAGGGACACGCCAAGGGCCCCATGTGAGCTCCTTACCAGGGACGTTGGTGAGCCCATCCCCCGAGCTGGGGTAAAGCTTGATATCGCCGCGTAGCCGGCGCCAAAGAAGGAGCACCGCGACAAGGAAGTAGGAGCCGAATAGACCGACGACGGAGAGTGAGACTATGTCGTTGAAAGCTGTGGAAGAGCCGAGCACAATAAGGGCGAGAACGCAGGCTAATGCCGTGGTCAGGAAGACCGCGAGTATGGGAACCGCGGACTTTGAGTTGACGCGCTGGATATGCTCCCAGCCGGGAACAGCTCTATCACGCGAGAACGCCCAGAGTTGCCGAGAGGCAGATGCAACGATACCAACGGTAGCGCAGAGGGAGAGGGTGATAACGATGGACGTCATAAGTGCGGCTCCCGTGGTGCTCTGAACTGCTTGATAAAAGATCTCAATAAAGGGGAACTCCGTCTTCGTATGGAGAGCAGCGTCGATGTCGCCGATGCAGAAGAGTAATGAGAGTGCCATGCCGAGACCTAGTAGACCGTTCAAGACGATGCTGAATACGATCGCCTTCGGTACAACAGCTGCGGCGTTCTGTATTTCTTCGGACATATGAATGGCTCCATCTGCTCCGAAAAAGGCATACACATTACCCAATAGCCCGACAAAGAAGGAGAGTCCGTCAGTCGGCCATTTACCCCCGTTAATGAACGTTTGAAAGACTTGTGAGGGCTGTGCATGCGGTCCAAGGATGACCAGCGGGAGAAGAATGGCAAAGAAGCCAAGTATGTGGAGAATAAGAATTAGTGCTTCAAACTTAGGAAGCCAGCTGCTGATGACGGTATTGACTGAGACGCCGAAGAAGATGACTCCCCAGAATAACATCACGCTGTGCCAGGGGTGAGGTTGGTAGCTGGGGTCGGTGAGTATGATTAAGCCCCGAGTCATTGTTCCATTCAGATATCCAACGGAAGCGCAAAAGGCTTGCCATCCGAGGACTGTCAACCATCCTAAGGCTTCGAGTTAGCCACGGACATACGATTACAGGTGACAAAGGGGAGGGCACACCCGTAAAGTAGCTCAGGAACTTTTGGTATTTGGGCGGTGCGAGCATAGAAACCCAATGATACTGTCCTCCCGAAGTTGGAGCCCTAACGAGATATCAGGGGCTTTCAATTCTACCTCGCTTCTTCGGTGACGACTGTCGCTACTCACATCGATGTCGCCTCTGCCAACGTGATGAACACCGAAAGCGTCCCCAGCCAAACAAAGAGATAGCCGTAGATGACACCCGCTGGTCCGCCACTAGATTTCTTGTCAGCGCATTGCAGACAGTTGATGGATTGCAGCTGCTTACTTTGCAAAGCCTTGCGCGAAGACTCTGGGCTACGTCAGCGCTACTGCTTCAGAAGGCTCGTTGTCGACACAGTACATTAAAAAAGCTTCCCAGGTAATGACTACGGTACAGCTGAAGCCCAATATTGACATGAAACCAAAATTCCGCTGGCATATTTATTAGAGAAGTGGACGTGTCGATTGCGCAATCTCAAGCGACCCGAACCTTGAGTACGGGCTGTTTGCCCAGCCGGGCCATGTCTTTCTCGTCATTGTTTTGGCCGGCCTTGATGCTTTCAAGTTCCACTTCATTTATCTGTTTGCCATCCATAGCTATGGCACATTCATTGAGAGCGAATTAAAAGGGTGAAATCCGATGAGTAGGGACGATGAGAGAAAAAACGAGCTGGATGAAGGAGCAGTACCAGCGACTGAGCTTCTACCAAAGGGGAACGGTAAGAAATTGAATGCAACCACCCCACTCCTCCGAAGCGCTCGGTAGGGGACGCCGAAACTAGCATGGATCGATGCATTCGCAATCCTTCTGAATTTGTCTGAGCCCCCAGTCTTTGCCGTGAGATACAAAGTGATCGATCCAATGCCACAATGCCTGGACTTTGCGACCAAACCCCTGATGTTAATGTGTGTGATAATGACGCAACGATATGAAGCCCCCAATCCCGATTACTACACGGACTGTCTTGATCAAAAGCCGCAATTTGCTATCAATGAAGGATCGTACGTTAGCCTTGCGCCATTTTTCGTATGCAGCTGACTGCAGCATGGACGCTACATATCTGTCGATCCGTGAGAGCGTGGGTCGGGACGGGGGGAATTGCCTAGCACAGCGTTAGCGTATTCAGAATACTGAATCCTCCCCAATCCAATGTAGTCTCATGCACGAGATCGGGATCTTAAAAGCAAGAACGAGGGTATTTTGATCGTTAACATGCGAATGCATACTTGCATCTAGAAGCGTAATTTTCTATTGCGGTTGTAATAAACAATAGGGTTGATCGGTCCCATGATTGTTGGGAGCTGTTCTCTTCACCGTTCCAAGAATCATTGGAGACGAGCACTCTGAAGTATCTCATTTGGATTTCGAAAAATCTTCAATCACAGACCTCATACAGATAAGGGCAAGCATCCGATCCAAAATCTACTGGACCTTTGTCATTCAATCATGGTTTCCATTTCTAACCATCTTACAGAGCTAGGTTCCACTGAGATTCCCCACTCCCGTTCGTCTCGACCAACGTACTCTATTTCTCAAGTTCATGCCTATTTCTGCATCATCGATCTTCCCCCCGTCTCTTTATCTTCGCAACTCCTCGCAGAACCCGCACTGGCGCGCACCTCTACCCATGGATTACCCTTCTTGTCTGCCCTTATGCGCCATCACATGGCCGCCATCCCCTATGAGAACTTATCACTGCACTACTCGTCCCACTGCAACGTAACACCGAGCGACGTAGAGCTGGATATGCACGATATCTATAGCCTCATGGTAGATGGGGGTATGGGGCGCGGTGGCCAATGTCTACAGATGAACAGCATGTTCGGGACCGTCCTCAGGACCTTGGGTTTTGATCTTATGAGCACCGCTGCTAGAACCAATACTGCCTGCCAGGCTGTCGCAAGGACTCCCGAGTACGAGGGTCCAAACTACAATGCGTGGTAAGTCACTAGCTGTCGCGGTAAGGCCAATCAGCAGCCCAAGAAAGACCTATGAAGCATATAACGAGTAATGATGCGGGAGAAAGTATAAGCCTACGCAATCTTCTCAACATATGAGTAGCTGACTAGTTCCACCTTTTTCTAGGGATCATTTGGTCAACATCGTGACTTATCATCACAGCGCTACTTGGTTGACGTTGGCATGAACGCCCGTGGCCCAATCGTGCCTATGCCCCTTATCTCGGATGTCCCTGTATTCTCAATATCTCCACGTAAGGCACGTCTATTGCACAGCTCTATTCCAGAGATGACGACCTCACACGCATTGAATACAATGTGGCGGCTCGAAGTACGCAACCATCGGGGTTCCCCATGGATTCCAACATATGCCTTCAGTGAGATCGAGTCCTTACCCGTGGACTTTGAGATGATGTATTGGTATTTGATAACGAATCCGCGGAGTTTCTTCACACAAAAGATACTTGTGGGGCGCATGATCTTGGACAAGCAGAGAGAGGAGATCGTGGGAGATACAACGCTCTTTGAGAGAACACTGCGGAAACGTATCCACGGGAAGGTCGAACTGGAAGTCGAATGCAAGAGCGAGGAGGAGAGACTTGAGTTGCTCCAAGAGTATTTTAAAATCAGTCTTACAGACGTCGAACGGAATGGTATCGTAGGACGGGTCTCTCATATCAAATAGTGTCAACATAAATCTTTCCTCGCTGGTCCCAACGTAACGCCTTCTTTAATTGTCGCAAGCTACGATGTCGAAATATGTATTGTTATCCATAAGACATGGTTTCTGATAAGGCTTTTTTAAAATACGTTGGTATGATATCATGAGAATTTATCTCGGGAGCCGACCGCCGGTATTTTTGCATGCCGCAATTTGAGCATGTGGTGCATTAATGCAGCTGCACAGGAGTGCGGTGTATTGCCTTAAATTTGCCTTGAGTAGACTTATACATTGGAAAAGGGGGCTATCGAGATGGTGGAGGGTATGTCGACCACGTCATATTTGTATGATAACCCTCTTTCCTTAGTAGACTTGAGTCAAAACGCCTTGTAGCCGCAGTTCGTCGTCTTCGGAAAGTGTAGGGAGCTCTCTTATACTCGATAAGATCTCCGAGCCCAATCCTTTTCGAAGGTCATAGAATGGTCGTCTTCTCAACCTGAACCACTGAGATTGGTTCTTCACAACCAGCCGCTGACCGGACTTGATCTTCTCATGAGGCATACAAATGGATCCGAGGCCTCATATTCTCTTTATTGACGGTTACGACTCATTCTCAAACAACATCATAGCTCTGCTTGAATCACAGCTCGGCATGCATGTGACAAAGATCTACAACGATGCGATATTAATGGACTTGCCAGCATTCCTAGATCCATTTGTTGCAATTGTCTGTGGCCCTGGCCCAGGGAATCCCAGTAGCGCCATTGAAATTGGTATCATTAGAGACGTATGAGGACTTGTCCCTCACCAAACCATTCCAGCTCTAGGTATCTGCCTAGGTTTTCAAAGCCTCGTCGTCGAGTTTGGAGGGGTCGTTGAACGTTTGCATCAACCGCGGCATGGAATCAAAACTAACGTGAGCAGCCAATCCTCGTCAATCTTCGAAGGGCTTCCAATGTTTCATGCCGTACAGTACCACTCCTTGCACGCAGTTCTTGGCCACCAGTCGTGCCCGGGAGATTCTGTATCGCTGTGGGAGCCGTCTGCACAATGTCCCGATCTCTTACCCCTTGCCTGGGACTTTAGCACAAGGTCCGATAGATGCTTGAAATTTCAAGAAAACCCAGAGGAGATCCTTATGGCTGTCAGGCATGTTGAGAAGCCATTCTTCGGTATTCAATTTCATCCCGAATCGATTTGTTCTCCGGCAGAGGCGCGCAAGGTAGTCGTCAATTGGTGGCAGACTGCCAGAAAGTGGCTGCAGCGTTACCGCCCGGAGAAGATGGACGAGATGATATCGTTTTCCGCTGACAAGTCCTTGGAAAGAAGTTCCGATCGTTTCAACGAGGGACTGAGGAATGGGAGACTGAAAATTGATATTACCAGCAAGACCAACCCCTGCCGTTAGCTTCCTCCCCCCATCCATCTACAGCATCTCTATCGGATCAGCCGTTATCATCAGATCTAGTGACTGAGACCCTGGAGCTCGGACATCTGACGATCCCTATCGTATGCCAGGCTCTTAATCTATGCAATGATGAAATTATCATTCTTGACTCCGAAATGCGGCAAACGCCTTTGCTGGGAAAGTCTAGTATTGTTGCGATCGTGGGACCGGATACGGAGAGGTTGAGATACGCTGTTGGAGCCAAACACGCCGTCTTGCAACAAGGAACCCAGGAGAGCCATATTGACCTGGGAGCTTTCAACAATAACTTCCTCGATTACATAAAAAAACAGATGGCGCACAAAGCAATGAGCACTGATACCCAAAGCGCGTTCTGCGGCGGACTTGTAGGATACATGACGTACGAGGCATGCCTTAAGACAATTGGAGTGCCTACCACAAGCCGCCAGGGTCGACCGGATATTTGTTTTGCGTTCATCGAAAGAAGGTTTGTGATCGACCATGAACAAAATTTGATCTATATCCAGAGTCTTCGACGTAAAGATGACCCCACCGAACAATCTGGGTTTTTGGAAACATGCAATATATTAAAATCTGTGTCTCATCAGCAGTTAAGCAGCAACCAACGGCACACGCACCTGCCAGCGAGATCTGAGGGTCTACGGGTTTCTGTTCCCTTGGAAAGTCACTATAAAGTTAAAATCGACGAGTGCCAAGAACACATCTGAGCCGGAAACTCCTATGAACTCTGCCTCACTGATCAGACAGTGGAAGATCGTGACATTCATGCACGTGTTTCTTCCTGGGATCGGTATGTCCAAATTCGCCAGTTGAATCCTGCCCCATTCGCTGCCTATGTCAAACTTGGTTCTCTCACGCTGCTATCTACCTCTCCAGAACGCTTCATGTGCTGGTCTAGATTCGATCCACACTGTGCAATGAAGGGCGAGAATGGTTCTTGGTTAGCATCGACTGTTCAATTCCGTCCTATCAAAGGAACACTGAAGAAGAAGCAGACAGCTACCAATGGAGAAGTGCGGTACTTCACTCACGAGCAAGCAACAGCTCTTCTTTCGGTCCAGAAGGAACGCGCTGAGAACCTCATGATAGTTGATCTAATTCGTCATGATCTCAATACTGTCGTCAGGTCAGGGGACGTTAATGTGAAAGGCCTGATGGTTGTTGAAGAATATGAGAGCATTTATCAGCTCGTCAGCGTCATTGAAGCCAAATTATTCATGCCTTCCCATGCTAGGCCGTCGTCACTGAGTTGTTCCCAAAACTCCAAATCGACGCCACATCTATCGAACCTAGCAAAGACCGGTATCGATGTATTTGCTGCTTCTCTACCTCCTGGTAGCATGACCGGCGCACCCAAACGTCGATCATGCCAGCTTCTACAAGAGATCGAAGGGTACAAAGCTCGATCCGTTTATTTAGGCGTCCTTGGTTACAAATGTGTCAGCGGTAAAGGCGATTTTTCGGTAGTGATCAGGAGTGCTTTCAAGTGGGCAAAATCTGGCCAAGATGACGAGCAGCAAGAAGAGTGGAGAATTGGCGCCGGGGGCGCAGTCACCAGCTTAAGCACAGAAGAGGGAGAATGGGAAGAGATGTTGACAAAGCTGCACAGCACCCTCGGGGTATTCACGCGGAATTCTTGAGATCACCTATTAGAGACTTATCTTTAAAATCACTCTGCAATTGGGTAGCGAGAGTCAGTAGATTGGCTTGCCACTATTAATGTCAAGCGATAGCCTTAGTCCCTTTCAAACCAAAGTCAGCATTGGTAGCAAAGGTGGAAGCAGCGGTCCTGCACTAATTAGTCCTACTTTTCTCGTGCTTTTGCATAGTATTGTGATGGCAGAATAAACGCTTTGCCTCACTAGGAACTCGATTTCGATACTGACCAACTCGTTGATGCACGGAGATAGTGATCTGACACAATTTTAGGGCTGCAGGAGGCGTAATCAATGCTTGGGGTCACACACCATCCGAGCTGAGCGCTCTTGAGAAAGGCAAATGTCCGAATAAGGAAACGCATCATCGATCAGGGTTCGGGCAGAGCGACAGTCTGGCTCCTTCGATGCTTCTTTCCTAATTGGTGTTCCATAGGCTCGATGTAACCCTTCTGCAATGCAAGAACAACATTGGAGCAATCCTTGCTTAAGCACAATGCACGTGGGGGAAGTCAAGGCGAAGGCTGGAAGAAGTAAGTAGACAAGTGGACCTGTGGAGAAAGTTGAGACAAGTCTAAAAGACTATTCACGGCCCGTAGCCGGCGTTAGCCGCTAGATATCTCGGCGAAGACAGTCAGATGGTTCTTATTGGCTTAACAGACGACGTTGGTAATCTATCGCCCGGTTGACAAACTTTCCATACAGACCGCCACAGGCGTAGAGTTGTTGCTTCGTTCCCACCCTTTCGAAAGTCCGTGTGGCAGCATGTGCTTCGCCAGCGGCTCCTGAAGGGCTAGCAGAGCTCTCATTGTCTTGAGAAGTGGATTCTAGCAAGGTCTTCTTTCCAGAGCTGCACCTGGGGTAAATTATTGAGTCCTCAGTGATCCTGTTCCTCGAATGCAAATTGAGTCAGATAAAAGCCACTCTTAGACGTTCGTCAATTGCACGATTCTCTTGTCCGTGAGCGTGGGCATTGGAGTCGTTTACGCTGGTACCCGTAGCCGAGGTAAAACGAAAGGACGTTCGACCGGTCTGATGATCCTAAGTTGGTGATCCTTGCGACTAGGCGACGAGGAGTAAGAATTAGCGATAAGAGAGCACCTCGAAACGCCACCATCGGCATTTTGAGAGACCCCACATCACTGTGGCCGCCTTCCGGTATCACAGGGCAAAATGAAAGATGGTGGGATTTTCACAAAGTCCGCTCCGATCGCCAGCATCCTCCTGGACAGTAAAAAAGCGGCGAAATCCCACCAAAGGTAATCATGATGCTGGAGCGATACCATGAGGGCGTTTTTGCACAAATTCCATTGGCGCAGATCGTTTAGGATTGGACTGGGCGCATTAAGGGTGTTGTCACTCATTGCCGGCTCAGGCACGAGTACAATCTTAGGTACTTTGTGTAAGATCAAATGAGGGATGAGAATAAGCACCTCACTCCGGCTAGACCCTTATTAAGAATAAGGGTCTAGGCCAAGGGGATACATCCTTGCAGATCTTTTCTTCCTTCTTTACTGACCCTTCATTTGCGCTTTAGTGATTTACTCTCGCTTTCGCACCTAATTTTTGTTACCCCATGTATCACGTGCTATCTTGGCCTTCTTGCGATGGCCCGCGTTACCATTACCAAGGACAACCTGAGTCCATTACTAGAAATACTCATCTGGTTCTGTTTGATTGTCTCTCTTCTAACGGTTCTTGTCCGCTTTGTTACAAAGCGGTATTTTGTACACAAGATTGACCTTGATGATTACTTTATTCTTGTTAGCATAGTACGGACATCGAGCTCATTGGGGGACTGAAAATTCGCTGACCATCTAAGTTCTTTGCATCTGCTCAATCCATCACCGTCTCTTTGGCGACCTCGAATGGTCTTGGAAAACGTCTCAATTCTTTGACCGCGTCCCAATTATCCGCACTGTTCAAGGCTAGTTTCATGTATGATTCTACAGCGACTCAAAGCTAATTTGTCAAAGGCGCAATACGCAGCCACCTTTTTGTTCATAGCCAGCGTCTGTTTCGCCAAGCTATCCCTTGTGTCATTCCTTCGGAATCTGACTCCGTTACCCCTCGACCGCAAATGGGGTCTTATTATTGGCAGCTTAGTTGTCCTGTGGGCCATAACGGCAGCATTGGCCTTCGCGTTTCAATGTCATCTTCCTCAACCTTGGGATTACGTAAACCAAGCTTGCTTCAATCGCGTAAGCGATCTTCCCAGTCCAGACTCGAACCAATTCTGAAATTTCTTTGAGGCAGGTTTCATGGGCGAACTATGTGGCCTCAATCAACATATTGACCGACATCTGCTTGATTATTCTTCCGTTGGTCATTGTGGCACGCCTTCAGGCGGAAAGTAGCAAGAAAAGGATATTGACGCTGTTTTTCTTAGCTCGCCTAGGGTAATGTACCACCTAGCTGATCTAACGTAACATGCTGACGCCGAAAAGCGTCATAGTAGCAGTCATTTGCCAGATCATCTACGTCAATCGTACTAAAGGCTCGAGTGACTTGACCTTCGATGTTTGGCCTGTGACACTCTGTACACAGACAATACAATGTCTGAGTATTCTGGCCACATGTCTAGTTTACCTGAGACCATTCCTTGATAGCCTGGAAACAGGATTCATTCAAGCTGGCGACCTAAGGCGACAGCATGTCCCAGGCTTCGGATACAGGCCAGAAGCCGAAGGTCCAAGGGGCTCAAAGGAAACAAAGTCGGGGCCGAGTTTCAGCAGTCTAAAATCGAAGCTCTCAAGATCGCACCGCGAGAATGAAGATATCGAGTTGCGAGATAACAGGGGAACCGATCCCCCGAATCTGGGTAATACTGCAACTGTAGATGGTGGGCTTTACAATGACTGGGACGCACATAGTCGATCGCGTATCTTACGGACGACGACGTTGACAGTTGAGTAGCCCTCTTGTCAAATCCTCCTCTACTACTCCAACGTGTGGGACAATAAAAACTGGCGCAGGAGCTCAAGGAGAGAAATCCTTGATGATAGTGTACTATCACATCTAATTCAAAGTCTATGAGACCGATGTCCTTGCCTGCAAGTGATCTTCATCAATGGAGAGAAAGAGTCGCCGGGTCAAATTGTGTAGCCCGGAAAAGTATTTGTACATGAATCATGGGTCAAAGAGTAAGCACATAAGACGGAATTCGACGCGATGATATTCATTCCTCAATCACGTCGGGAACATGATCCAGGCAGGTGCATGCAATTCATAGCACCTACGACCTCCCTAACCATTAAAAGACTTATAGTTCAAAGCTCTTAATCGCAAAATGTCAGACTTCTCCATATCAGAGCTATAATACACGGCTCTGTCTTTGATCTTACTCATCCCTGGCTAGACATTCTCGTCACCGAATCTTGAGGCAGGACACTATTAAGCTACAACTTCTGGCCATACAAGCCCAAGACTCCGTTCGAGGTCCTGTGAAGATCGCTGACAGCAAACACGTCGTTCAGCAATCATCCTGCACCCTCGAACTCTGGGATTTGTTTCCCAAATTACCCTCTTGCAGTCTGTTTTCTTTCTTGTGTTCCTGACCCAGAAGAATCCCTAGAAGATCACAAATATCACGATCATCTCTCGAACATCGAGGCCTCACACAGATTTAAATAGAGCAATAGGACAGCTCTTCCGTTCTTCGCTCGGCCACTTAGGTCTTGCGCCCTATCTTGCCCAACACGAAGATACGTTGTACTTTATAGCAGATGCAAGAGTTCTGTTCGTCGTGCATAAGGCTTCGAAGGGACGGTTCAGAGTAATCGGGCAATGCAGCATACACAATTTGATGCATGGGGAAGTCAAGACTCTCAGTCTTGAGTTCCACGATATCGTTCTCGAGTAACGACACGCACAAGCATATCTTTCAGTAAGGGAGACACATTTCGAAATTGGAATTTTGGAATGTCAATTTTGAAGAGAAATAAATACTAGAACGCAAAATCAGGTTTCTGTGATGAGAAATGCTTAGCACAACAAGAAAGGCACTTTGCAAAAAGACAGAGTTATCGACATCTTGACGAGCGGGCTACCTATGCATTCGTCTATTTCTCTTTGTAAATCTCAAAACATGCGAATGATTTACTTCCATCTTGAACGCAACCCATTGGCGAAGGTCTGCGCTCCACGCGGGCCTGCACATCGATGGCTGTACAGCCTAGTCAGACCTTCACCCCCCGGATCCCAAAGATCCAAGCATTGTAGACAATCCAGTGGAGCCAAAGTTGTCAAATGCCCAAAATTCACTCCACTCCTCATGCTGAAAAGTAGAAAAGTCTTCGTGGCCGCCGTAGATTTTGCATGCCATAAAATATTGAGTAGGATCTGTCTTGGGCCGATGAATGCCGTCCATACTTGAGGGATTGGTGGAGGGCTCATAAATTCACGATCGGAGGGTGTAGTTCGATTCAAAAACTTCAGTTGTCTGCTCTACTGATAGAGAGCGAGATGGGAAGATTGTTAGACTTGTGATGGATTACTTTGTAATAGTCGATTCGTGAATGTCCTCCCGTAGTTCTTTACTAGTTTCCTTCTGTACTCCTCAGCCTCTTTACATCTACCTTGTTCTTCTAATAACAAAAATAAGCTTAATGTGCTTAGCTGTGTCGTATGATGCTATGGACCTAATATCGTCTCCAATAATAGTAAATTCTGCCGTTGGATCTGCTCAGATTCTTCGCGTTGGCCTCGAGCATGTAAGCGCACTGCTAGAAGCCCTAGAAATTTTATCGTGGCAGGATTCTCTGTGCCTACTACATTCTTCATTGACGCTACCATCTGCAGCTCAGCTTGCTCGGCATCTTTATGTTTCCTCTGACATGATAGTACTGACGTTAATCGACTCATGCTGATCAGTGTATAGGCGTGCTCTTTCCCCAGTGTGATTGGAATCTGGAAAAGAATCCTAAATAAGAGAGGAGTATCGTTAAATCAGAACAGAGACTAACGGAGATGTGTTCCAACAAAATTTCCTTGGAGAATGTGACTCCCTTGGGCGTCGATGTTACCAAAGTGAGAGCCCCCTTGGCTTATATTTGTCGGCATTGTGTGAATGTAACTCCTCAGGCGTCGGTATTCCTAAGTGGGAGCACCAAAGTGGGAGCACCAAAGCGGGAGCACCCTTGGCTTATACTCGTTGTCATTTTGTGAATGGGTACTGTGCCATGAGGCATATATAATCAAACAAACAAATAAACAACTTGAACACCTAGTCTGCACCGCTGAGGCTAAGCCGTGATGATTTTACTGACGATAATTGTCATAAGCATATTTGTTCAGCGGGCTCGGCGAAACACGTTTGCTGCAGGCTGCAGCAGATCTACGTTGATGTTTAAAAACAGTCCCCGAGATCGTGTATTACAACGAAGAGTCTCCGGAAAACTGTTGGAAGCAAGGGAAGAAATGGGGGGCTTAGTACATCTCTTTACATAAACAGGTCAAATCCCCCTCAATAGTGTCCAATTCAAGAATTTCATTCAACAGAAGCTTCAAGCCATGGAAATCCCTGGTCGAACAATGAGGCTGTTATCTTTAGGTGAAGAAGTCCTGGAATCCTGATTCTGCCAGGCAAGGCCTAATCAATGAAATACCTCACAGATGGCGGCGGCATCCGGGGCCTTTCTTCTCTGTATATCCTCCAGGAAATCATGGAGAGCATTCGATTTAGAGACGACTTGGAATATGAGCCCTTACCCTGCGAGCATTTCGACATGATCTGTGGCACCAGTACCGGAGGGTAGGCTTGATCATCAAAACAAAATTCTTGCATACTAAAGGATGATAGTATCATCGCCCTGATGCTCGGCCGCCTTCGGATGCCAGTCAGCGAATGTATCGATGTCTATTTGGATCTGAGCCAAAAGGTGTTCGACCAACGGCAAAATTGGACACATCGGGAGAGATTCGATCCCAACGCTCTCGAGGAGGCGATAAAGGACATCGTTGAGCGGAAGACTGGTGACAGAGACGCGGTATTCTTCGATAGCACCTGTTGCAAAACGTAAGGCTCGCCAGAGACGGGAATGCATACCACGAGAGGGGCATCAGTTGATACTATACAGATTCGTTTGTACTTTCGAATCCAAGGCTCTTGGTGGACCACCGGTTCTACTCCGCACATATCAATCAGGTTCAGCCCCAATTCAATGCACCATCTGGGAGGCTGCTCGTGCAACTTCCGCTGCACTGACTTTCTTCCCTCCTGTGACGTTCCGCAACTACCACGGCAGCAAGTTTGTTGACGCCGGCGTTGGCTGTAACAATCCCACAAGGATCCTCGTGAAAGAGGCGAAAGCATATTATCGCACGAAGGGGTACAAGGCCACGCGTACTACTTGTCTCGTGAGTATTGGTACAGGTCAGAAGGATCTCATACAATTGCACAAGGCTGCTTCGATGTTCTGGCTCAAGGATAGGAGCGGGCTGAGTATCGCACCGGTACTTGGTAATATCGTCACCGACTGCGAGAATACCCACGATGAGATGACGTTGTCTTGCTTGGAGGATAAGGTGGCAGATATCTACTACCGTTTCAACGTGCCTCAAGGAATGCAGCAAATTGTACTGGATGAATGGGACAAATCGAACGACATTCGAACATATACATCCCAGTATCTCCGACTCAATCAGACGGAACACGATGTGCGAGAGTGCGTCAGGTTGTTGCGACATAGAGACGAGGAAGACAGAAGGAAAGAAGGCGCAGAGTCTCGGTCTGATCCTCAGACATTGAGAATAAATCAAGGTGGTAATGACTTTCGAGGTCCTAATGAGGTCCGAGAAGGGACGCAATTCCAGGAAAATTTCATTGGTTTCCAGCATGGTCCTCCTTCCAGCTGAGCTTGCTGGAGCCATGGTGTGGTTGATATTTGGTGAAGTAACGACGGTGGTCCTTGGCTAGTGGCAGGCTTCGTACAAGCCTCGGTAAAGGAACGTAGGCTAAAAGTGTGTCGCTTAGTGCAGTAGAATTAGAGATAATCGAAGTTAGAGGTGTCGACTCAGGCCCTGACTATGCTTCGACATAGCCTGAAGATTGTTAAATAAGAGTCATTGCCCGAAGACCCGAGATTCATGCTCACGTTTACAGTCTGTGATGTGCCGCGCTGAGAAACAATAGATTGCGTCTGCAAATTTGCATACTATGCCGCAGAGAACTTTTAAGGCTCAAGCGGACGCCGAGGCTCCGGTATACTGCAAGCCTGGAATTGACTTCGCAGTTGAAATATCCCTAATACCGCTTCAATTCCCTTGATCATGACCTAGCTTAAATAACAGCCGTGATCTCAGATCATCTCTCCCCCAGATCATTCCTTAGGCCGAAGAAGCAGCTGATTCAACTCCTCCACGTCCTTCTTAATCCTCTCTTTCTCCTCTTCAGGCAGTGGACAGTGACCCCATATCACAGAAATATTCACCCTCCTTAACCCCCTTATATCCCTCAGCAATTCAAAATAAGGCTCTCCCTGCCATCCCAACCTCAGAGTCAGATCCCGCAAATTATCACAACTAACGAGATAATGCAGAGCCCTCTCAGTAAATCTTTCACCCGGAGGAGGATTCCAAGAGTAAGTCGAAACAGAAGTGACTTCTCTCCACCGCGCGGATGTGACTTTGGACGCGAAATGGACCATGGATGACACGTGGCCAAAATCGAAATGATTGATGGAGTAGTAAAGATGCCAGGCTTCGTTGTAGATCTGACGGCAAGTCAAAAGGAGATGCAGCCGTGATCGCACTTTAGGATTGGCACGAGAAGGAAATGTAGCTACGAAAGCGGGGGACAAGGAGGAGAGTGCTTCATACTCATGAGGCCATCGACGTTGCGCACTGCTTTCGGTGGTAGGCTGATGGTCTCTGCTCCATTCTGCCGGCCAAATCTGCTGCGCTCGAGGCTTGTAATGATACTTGAGATGATCGGGCACTGGGTCGATTGTAAGAGCGCTAATGTATATATCTTCACGAATCTCGGATGGTAGTCTCCCAATGATTGTGTTTGAAAATGGTGCGCCTTTCGAGGGTTCCTGGGCTTCCAGGAGATACTCGCCGTGAAACGGTGGGCCACTTCTCATCGGCAGAGATTTTTCATAGGCTTTTAGCACAGTTGCTCCATCCTCGCTATCGGTAGGGAAACCTGGCTTTGTAGGTGAGAAGGAGTACCAATATCGGAGAGGTGTTGGAGATACGTCGACAGACTCTACCATTCTGACTCCTAAGGTGATCAACCGTGATGAAGTGACGTAAAGATGGTGGAATTTTCGTGTGGGCAGCTTCCCTTTACGCATTGTGGCTGTGTAGAGGGGAAGGCAAGCCCAACTAAGCCCACGTCCCCTCTGGCGGGAAGGATTCCCGCAAGGCTCCAGGTCTGCAAAGGGTTAAGAGCCTAGTCTCGCAGTTGCGTCTATAAGCACGGTCAGCATTTAACACATATGGCGTCAGATCAGTGGCTGTAGCACAGCATTGTTGAGTGTATCTGTTCAAAGTTCCTGCTATGATTTCAACTTTTCTAATTTTTCCGTTACCTGACCCATTGCTGCTTCTACCTTGCCTTTGGCTTTCGTTTCCCCCGCTTGGAATGATGTGGAATCCTTTGGCAGTTCCTTCGTAAAGGGAATGAATTCCGGGTTGCCAGGCATGTAAGGCCTCAGAACCTCGGGCACTACGACTCCTTCTTCCGTCTGATAATTCTCTAGGATACAGCAGAGAGTTCTTTCTGTCGCAGTCAACGTCGAATTCAGGGCGTGGACATAGGTCTTTTTGGTGTCGAGCTGCTTCTTGATGCCATAGCGAATTTCCAATGCTCGAGACTGGTAATCTGTGCAATTGCTGCAAGACACCAGTTCTTTGTACTCGCCCTGGAAGGGAAACCATGCTTCAAGGTCGTATTTCTTTGCAGCGGCGTTGTTGAGCGCACCTGAGACTATAGCAACGACTTGGTAGGGCAGGCCGAGTGATTGGTAGAATTCCTCTGAATTTTTGAACATCTCATCGAAGGCCTCCCATGAGGCTTCAGGCTTCGTAAATAAGAATTGTTCGATCTTCAAGATACGTTTAAGCTGATAATTGAAGGACCCAGATTCGAGTTAGACTGACCTTTTCGAATTGATGGACACGGAAAACACCCCAAGCATCCTTACCGTGAGAGCCGGCTTCTTTCCTATAATTTGTGCTATAACCGCAGTACCTAGACCATTGTCAGCCTCACCGAATGACTTTGCCCATGTGCACAACCCACTTGATAGGTAATTCCTTCTCTTGCATCCATTCGCCCGCGTGCATTGCCGAGATTGGTTGTTCTGAGGTAGCGATCAAGTACTTGTCTGTGTCATTTTCACCATCACCTGAGACTTTGTAGAGCTCCTCGTCAAATTGTTCGAGCTGCGCCGTTTTTGCCATTTGATCTCGAAGCATGAAATATGGAGGTTGGCACAAAGTGTAGTCCTTTTTCCGCAGATAGTGCAAGCCGTAATTGACCAGAGCCATGTTCAGTAGTAACCCATCGTCGATCAAGCAGTACCCTCGATGTCCAGCCACTTTGACTCCCCGTGCTGGGTCATATCCTTTGATTGCTAGCAGGACTTCGTGATGAGAGAAACATTTCCTCTTCTCGACCTTGACTCCTTCCGGTGCCCATGTCCGAATCAAAGCATTATTATCCTTGGGATAACGATCAGGACAGACCACTGCGCCTGATGGTGGAGGGCCGTACCTCGTTATCACTAATTGGCACAGAATTGTGAACATAGTTGCCGACAGTCTTCAGCTTCCTCTGTAGCATTGAGTCTTTCTCCTTCGCAGATTCCTCTAACACCTTCTTCTCCTTTTCAAGGTCTCCCTTCTTTCGCAGAAGATCCCCAGCATCTTCTTTTGCCTGGTCACATCAACCTTCAGTATCAACCTTCGTTTTGCTGTCAGGTCTCATTTGGGCCAGACCTTTTTCTTAGCTCCAATTTCTTTCTGTGTGGCATTGATCTGAGCTCCTATCTGTGATGCTCCATAACTGGCTATATTGATTCAGTATGTTAAAAATGAGAGTGAAATTCCGGGGCCACGTCAATCATACTTTTCTTATGATCCTCGAACATTGCTATAATATCATCGACGACGGATTCTGGGGCATGCCGCCGGCGTTGAGACTCGCGTATCTTGTTCGGATCACCCCCCTGGTCTGCAATGAAGTCTTTGATATCAAGCACCATGGTGATAGATGGGAGGGACGAGTTGTAAGTGTAACAGAATCGAAAATATATGAGGCCTGATCAAAAGCCTTTGGATTAAGATCAATAGTTACAGCTCCTCGTGTGATTCATCTGGAGCTCTCGAGCTGGAGTGCGGGTCAAGCCCGCATTTTGGTCTGGACAGGACAAAGTCATATTCATATGATCGCATTACCTTCAAGTTTTTGAGCTCCCCATGCTTTGGATCCTCGCTACCATTCTACTCCCCATTCTACTTACTCCAATCCAAAATGCCACCTCGATTACCATTCCAGCCCTCCGCCCGTCTCTCAAAACGCCTCCTCTCTATCCGACAGCCCTATAGATGCCTCTCCTGCAGCCAGCGCCTTGCACAACAAGAGCAAACCAAGCAACATGCCCGAACGACGCACTTCGGATTCGAGAACGTACCAGAGGCAGAGAAGGAGTCTAGAGGTAACTTGGCCTCTGAGAGAAACCATTCAACGCATGCTAAAACAGTCCACAGTCGGCGCCGTCTTCTCCTCCGTCGCCTCCTCCTACGACACAATGAACGACCTAATGTCCCTCGGCATCCACCGCCTCTGGAAAGACACCTTCGTCCGCTCCATAAACCCGGGCCTTGACCCCACAACCACTAAAACACCCACCACCCCTCAAACAATCCTCGACATAGCCGGCGGAACAGGCGACATCGCCTTCCGCCTCCTCGACCACGCCTCCCTCATAAATAACGACCGCACCTCCCGCGTCATCGTCTCAGACATAAACCCACAAATGCTATCTGAAGGCAAGAAACGCAGTCTCAAGACCCCCTATGCGCAGAGCGAAAGGCTGGAATGGCTACAAGCCAACGCCGAGAAATTGGATACGATTGAGGACAACAGCATAGACCTCTACACCGTAGCCTTCGGCATCCGCAACTTCACCGACAAAGCCCTCACCCTACGCGAAGCTCACCGCGTGCTAAAACCCGGTGGTCTATTCGCCTGCTTGGAATTCAGTCACGTACCCTATCCCCTCCTAAACGCACTCTACAAGCGCTGGAGCTTCAGCGCCATCCCGCTGATCGGACAGCTAGTAGCTGGGGATAGAGAGAGTTATCAGTATCTTGTGGAGAGCATTGAGCGGTTTCCGAGTCAGGAGGAGTTTGCGGGGATGATTGAGGAGGCGGGGTTTATGTTGCCGATGGGGAAGGGGTGGGAGGATTTGACGGGGGGAATTGCAGCTGTGCATAAGGGGGTGAAGCCTTTGAGGTAGGATTGGGGAGAAAAATACGGTATGGTGAGCTTAAAAAAGGCGTGGCATAGAGTATGTGCGTTTTGCTATGGGCAGGGATGCTATACATGGGGGGGTGAAACTCATTCGGTAGGATTCGAGAGCAGAATCATGGTATATTGACGTTAATAAAAGGACAGTAGCGAAAGGCCCCGATGGCCTGGCTGCGCATGGAGTATATGCCTTTTGCCAAGAAAAAGGGTGTAAAGATCCGAAGAGGGAGAATGCAGCTGTTCACAAGGCGGTAAAACCTCTTCGATAGGTCTGAGGAGGAACTCGCTGTATTGTGACCTCAAAAGAAGCTTAGCAAAGCATGGGTTGGCCGGGCCGGGAACCTATACATTATGCTATAAACAAAGGACCGAGTTCCTAGGAGCAGGACAAGGGGGCATGAGGATCTGTCTAGAGGTATCAATCGGATCTGGGAGAAGGTCAGGGTACATTATGTCCACAAAGGCAGAGCGGAGGCGTCGAGATGTGGTGGATAAGTACGAAGCATATCGTGCCCAAAGCTCAAAGAAAGCCATTCCCATCGCCATGCAAAGCAGCAGGATATCTAGCGTTAGCCACAAGCAACCCCATACATCAGCATAGATCGTTCCCCAAGTAGCGCTCAAGTGGCAAAGTAAATAAGCAGAGCAATCCATCATCCAAAGCCAAACGCATCTGCCCTCGCCGTCTCCTCAAAGCCCCAACCCCACCCTCCTCCAACTCCCCTCAACCGCATCCACAAACGTTCCAAAATTCTCATTCCTCAAACACTCACAGACCATCTCATCCACAATCCGCGCCCTCTCCTCCTCACTCTTCCCCGCGAACACAGCCAGCTGGTCTTTAGCCTTGCTGCTTGGTGCTTCAGTAGGGGCATTACTATTAGGGTCGGGGAGGTCGTGGAACATTCGGATCCAGTGGTCGAGGGAGGTGAGGATTTCGGTGGGGGAGATGGGTGTGAGGAGGGGGTTTGGGGGTCGGGGTGCTTGTTGGCTGGGTGATGATTGCGGTGCTAGGACGTGTGGGGGAAGTTGGCGTGCGTTGATTTCGGGGTCTTCGAGGGCTGATAGAGGACGTTTTTTCGCCGTTTCACCATTTCGGCCGGATGGCATATCGCAAGGGACTTGAGCTTGCCGATCGCTGACCTTGCTATTTCCTGTTGCTGATATGGGACGGCTTTTGGGAGTGTCACCGCTTCGGCTGGATGGCGGGGTGAATTTTCTGGACATCTTGGAGACCGTCTGCTCGAGCGCTTCGAGCGTGCAGCTTGTTTCTGGCGGAGCACTCGATGGCGGGGCTTTGTTGGCATGGTTCGAAGAGGGTTCTGTGGCCCTGGATGGAGCACTCGAAGGTGGTGGTGCCGGTGTCTTTTCAGATCCGCGTCTTGCTGCAGTAATCTTCCTAGTAGGTGCTTTGGGAGCGGAAGACCTTGGTTTTGAAGTTGAGAGCGAGGCCTTCGATTTGGCCGTGGCTCTGCTTTTCTTGGGCCCCTTAGGTTGCTTGTTGGCTTGGTCAATGGCTGACTTTCCAGGAGACAACGATGCAGCATGGCTTTCTCGACTGGTCCGTTGTTCTGGGAAAGGTAGCTCTCGTCTGGGCGGTAGCATCTGACTGATGGGTACAGCATCCGTCAAGAAGCTTAGCGATTGAGCTTCTGGTGCAGTGATGGGTCGAGTGTAATAGTCCCCAAGGGAGGATGATTGTTTGCCAAAAGTTGGGCTTGGAAGTAGCTTACACTGTGGTGGTGGCTTCATCGCGGGTTGATCAGCTGGTTTTGTGGAAGAGGTCAGTGAGTTAGGCCTGCTTAGGAAGCTGTAGCCACAGCTAGCACTATCACCACTACTAGGCCGCTGCTGCTGAACCCTGGGATCACGAATGTAAGAGATAGGCTTGCTGAAGGTGTCCGGGTTGTTTGTATCTTGTAATGAAGTGACCCTAGACTGGACAACAGGTGGCTGAGCGGAAGGCGGTACTTCATCATGAGGGCCTGTAATAGTGCTTCTGGACGTCTGAGATCGAGACGGTGAGGTGGTTATTACAGATTGTGCAGAGTACGGACGTTGCATCGTAGGCCCAGGTGGATCAGACTCCGACTTGACACGCAGGGGAATGCCTAGAGGCTTGAGAAAATCAAGGGCTGTATCGCAACCAGTCGGTGGTCGAAAATTCAGTTGGAGCCTGCGTATCTATAGAGATGTTAGCGAGAGAACAGGGAGAGCAGTATCTCAGACTTACCTGTCCATCTGGTAGCCGATACCGTAGGGCAAGCAGTGGTCTCTTGACAATCATGATGACATAGAGAAGCTCATCTGGGACTGACTGGGATTGGGCCCTTTGACGATCCATGCGAGCTTGGTGCCTAAGTGAGTCGAAGTCAATCGTTTCCTGGGAGAATTGGCAAGTCAGCGTGACGAATGCTTCAAGGCCTCTGGTTGTTACCAATAGCTCTCCACCACGAATCAGCTTCAGGATTTGCTTGCTCAGTACCGCTCCACCCAGGTCTCTACTGCTGACTTGATCGAAAACAGCAAACATGTCATCTCGGTTTGGTAGATGCGTCCACAACATCCGTGCTCCGTGGCCGCTCACTGTGCAGTGGGACAACTTGAACAGTGGCAATGTCACTGGGCCAAGAGACACATTTGAAAGGGTGGAAACCGACGATGGGGCCATCTTGATTGCACTCGAGACACGGAACTGTAGGTCAAGTAGTCTATGCGCTGCTTGTAGATGCTGGTTCAGCTCTTTCGGGCCCACAGCGGGCTTCAGCATGTGACCACGAGCTGCATGTTTGCGACGTCTTCTTGAGATGTGTAAGATGGAGACGGTTGGCGAAAGTGACTAGAATGAATCGAGAGTGAATTTTAAGGTTTCACGCCCGTAGGCTGGACCAATGGGGAGCTATCTCCTTACCTCTCAGCAGACATACAAGCAGCTGGAACAGAGATTCCCGCTGGAAATCTGAATAAATGCTGGGGCATAGAAGAGAAAATCGATGATGAGACAGTGGAAACCTTCGTCCGCAAAAACGTGCCCTCGACCCAGACTCAAAGGTCAAAACCTCCCTATTCCTGCGCCTTGGAGATGCATGCATGCTTGCTTGCTTTTCATCATTCAAATCGTAACAACAATCCTCGGTCCCGTATGTGCCCGTCTTAGGGATTGCTAGCTTTCTCGACATAACCCATCACATCAGAGACGTAGGCGGCCATTGGCTTATTGTAGGCCATCACGAACATGAATCGATCTTTCAACGGCCCAAACAGCCTTTCCATGGCTTCGTTGCAGAAAGCTTCACAGTCGTCAGGTCGGAGCAGCGCCGATGCTTTCGGCATGTTCCTCGCAATCATTCTCAGCACTAGTACGCTGGGCAGCGGCAGTCCTTCTGCGTTGCCCTGGGTGTCAACGGTGCTTTCATACTTGAACTGATGGTACGTCGCCTCTCGGCCTTGTTCAGGATCTACCTTCAGACCGGCTTGAGAAATGATGTTCCCATTGGCGTCCTTGGTAGATAGCAGCGTTTGAGTGGCAGGGGTGCGGTTGTGCTTTTGCCGAAAGGAGGCTTTGGTTGATTGGTCTGGGAGGTGGGTCTTGATGTGCATACCCAGCTCAAACGCCGAGGGTCCCACATCCTTGCGTCGGGAGAAGTGTCGACAATCTGCCCAGAAGCAGTCTGGGGGAGCCTGGCCGGCATGCGAATCCGACTTGAGATTCCAAGTCCCGTCATCTTTACGCTCCATACCAGTATGCGAGTCTATCACATGATCGAACATGATCTTGGGCTTCAAAAAGAACTCGGCGCACCGCTCTGACCCCGGTGATTTCCAAAGACAGCGGTTGTAGATTCGACCTTTGGGATCCATCGGAGCATGCCGAGGTCGAATACCCTTGATGATGAACTTTGGGTTGGGGCCATTGACAATCTGTGCATTTGCGCCTGCGAAGATACTACTGACATTCTTAATGAATTCGGCAGCTGGTAATAGGCCAACCTGCGAGGTTGTGTGATCAGTGAAGCGGTATTGGTACGCTTGCCATAAAGCAATTTGTGTGATATGGCTGTCTGGATCTTCCTCGAACACAGACCGGAGCCAATGATTCGACCGATCTGGTTCATCGTACTTGAGGAATTGCTGCATCAAGTCATCAGGAACATTAGGTATCTCTGTTGCTGCTGTGACGGGAATGTGGCGCGTGGCGATACTTTTTGTGTACTGCGTCGAAGAGTTGTACTGAAGTAATCTGGTGAGTTGAGCAAGGAAGGAGGCAATCGGGATATCGTTAGGGTGGGATAAAAGAAAAGCCAGGTTCTCGGGAACAGCAGTGTACTGGTAGAAGAAGTCGAGACAAGCACCGACAAGCTCATCATCATCGAGCAAGATCCATTCGCAAATCCGCCGAATGACAGAAGCCGGGATACCACTCAAGAGGTTGGTCTGTTCGAGCGACATTGATATACGGCTCACCGCACGCAGTGCTATCAGAATTACGCCACGGTCCTGTCCGTCGCCGATTTGAGCGAGAAGCGACCGGTAAAGAGGGTCTGATTCGTTCATATGCCAGAACCTGGTGACTTGCTCAGCAATTTCGAGCGCATACACCTTCATCTCCGTTAGCACAGGGATTGCTGGTAGATTCAGGGCAATCGATAAGAAGTCGCGAAGCTGTGGCAGATCCGCTAGGTAGATTGCGTTATCCTCCAAGAACGACAGATTGCGGATTGTCAGCCCAGCTTCAAGAGTCTTGGTGAGTTTGTGGGCGAATTCTTTCGATTCCATCTCATCCGCCAGGTCGATACGCTTGAGGCATTGTATCTTTTGTAGTATGTCTGGTGTTCCAGAAATTCCATCAAGGGTATTGACTTCGTGCTTGTCTTCCGAATAGCAGATGTCCCATTTGACGTCGTAGAACAAAGAGCTTATACCAAGTACGAATTCAACGAGACCTTCGGCAAGGTTTGGAAAGGCGTCGAACTTGTACTTGTCCCCACGCTCGTGGGAGATCTTGACGAGATGGTGAAGTGCGTAATCCTGCTCCTCGGCTACCTGTGACCGTAATCCTTGCAAAGTCCGCACGTATATGTTGGGGCCGTCGAAACCAGCTTGCGGTAGATGAGCGACGTTCACAAGACAAAATCGCGAAACACTTACCTCCTGGTTTCATCATGCCCTTGGTACTTGGTGAGACCAGACCTAGCTCCGCTTTCCGAGCATCTCGAGCAAGTCTTTGCCTCTCTTTGAACAGGGGGGGATTATTCCCGGGAGTCAGGATAGGCCTCAACGTCAACGCCATTGGGGGTCGGGGCTCATAATTTTGGATGGTAAAGGATGCGCTGCTGGGATTCGAGGATGCAGAGTAATTATATCCGGTATGGGCGACGGCTGCTGGTTGGGGGGATTGGAGATGGCCGGACGAGTGGCGTGTCTGTCGGGACGCTGGTATATCCGGCTGAAACAATTGCCTGGGAGCTGGTGCTTGGCGAAGACCTATTGTCATCAGCTTTAGAGCAAGAAACTCATTGACTGGTCGAAGATCGACTAACCCCTTGTAACACGACCGCCCCCGCTCCCTGGCTCGTCGATGTCCATCTTCTCTTCCTTGGGTGTTTTGACTTCCTCGCCTTCGGAGTCGCTGGTCCCATTGGCCAATCCTGTTCGAGCTGGAGGCGGTTGGAAGTTTTCGAGCGTGCGGCCCAGTGTATCGCCTCCTTTGGCGGTCAGCTTTTCGAGGATAGAGACGGGTGGAGGCTCTTGGCCATGCAGGATTTTGATTTCGTATGCGCTAGCAATGGTCAGTATGGCGTAGAAGCACGACAAGTTTGTACCCACACCAGGTTCTTGTAATACAGAGTCTTTAACGCAAACGCATATGCTGCAGCATTCGCGCTTCCTAGATTAAAATCATTGCCAACTCTCCGCCACGCGAGCTTCTCGGCTGTCACAGCATCATATCCGCCTCGTGCTGTGATCAGGCTCCAGAGCTTGAAAAGGTCGACGTGTTTGCCGTTCACACGAGCTTGGAAGTCAAGACTGATTCTGTGTGTTGAAAGCCATGAGTATGGAGGATTGGCGAAAGGGCAAATAGTGATCATGATCTTACCCACGATCTGCAGCAAATTGCGACAGCGAAGCATTGAATTCGTCACGTCCTGGGGCGTCCTCCGTGGTCTCTTCCTCTTTGGGAGGAGCCATTGCTAACCAGGAGCTGGAAGCTGCGACCGTCAGCGACTTGCAGATTACATCCGTCATGATGTTTTTCATGCGTACATTCTAGAGCTCATCTGGGAGTTTGGAGAGAGAGGAAGTGTTGTAAACCATCGTAGACACTAAGGCGCAAACAGGTGCTTTGGACACCAGGAACGCGAACACTTTCTGATCGACGTGCTGGAGGCCGCTAATGCAGGCCGAAAGCCGGATTTTACCCATTCGTCCTAGTCTCAGATTATCTTGATGAAATGCTATTGGCGAGCTTGACTACATAAGTACCTGATCGCAATATGTTTCCTTCACAACAAATAGGCTCCCATATACGAATGAGCAATTCTCCTTCAGTTGACGTCTCTCTTGACTTCTTCCCACGTTGTCGCCAGCACGATTATTTGGCTCGGCCATATTTACGCATTATTCGCCTTGTCCTGAAACTACAATTCTTCATTTTCCGATAGAGGAACTAGACATTGTCACTTATGTGGCAGATCTGATGATGACTATCAACCCAATTTCACAATATCAAACCATCGTATTCACATACTGCCTTGAGACTGATAGGATGGTGCGATCCTCAAGGATAGCAAAGTCAGAACATAATCAAAATACCCTTTACAGGATGGTGGATTAAATGGGTAGACTGTCTGCCAGTGCTTTGGCTTCATTTGGACTGCGCCTCAACCCTTTTGTGTTATCAAGTAGATGAGTAAGATGGCAGACAATCGGGGTGGTCATTTCTCCTGCGTCCAACTACAATCGGCATTGATGGCCTTCGACTAAAGCTCCCTTGATCCAGTACCATATCGATCAGAGTTTCTGACAAGAATTTCCAATATCTGGCTCCGCTTGAGCAATTTATGATTTGAACTTGCTGATCGCTAGTTTCAGTCTTGTACGTCAATATCCGGCCCAATGGGTCTTCGGTTTGACATGGGCCGTATGCAGTAGTAATGCCAACATTCATCGTCCACAACGATTCAAACAGCCTTTGTACGCGGAGAGTCGCATATGGTCCGCTTGCTTCTGGATCATGGTGTGGAGATAAACGCATAATACGGTCGCTGGGCCACTGCAATGGCAGCGGCGATCAATCAGAAGAACAACCGTATGAAAGATTTACTTAACTGATACGGTACTTAGATATGACTCGATGCAGGCCCCTTTCAAGTGATGAGCGGTGGAATGACCATCTAAATGCACTTTCAGAGCAAGATGATACCCACGACTGTCATGAATCCATATCCCGAGACATTATTCATTGAGAGCGAATCGAGTGAGAACCATCCCAGCAACCTTGGATCAGATGATAAGAACAATAGTGTAGTCTCTGCTGAATCATAGGGATTCCATGACGTCTCGGACATTACATCTTCTACGGGAAATAGCATTACGTTTGATAACGCAGCATTGACGGCTAGGCAACTCAAAAAGATTTAGAGGAGTCTCGCAAATCACTTATTTTGATACACGACGTTAACATCATGGAAAATGGGTTGACAATCGACCTTCACGACTGAATTGAAAGTCACGAATGCCTTGAGGGATGCTTGATAGGCTGGAAGCCTGCAAGTAAATTGAGAGAACATCAAGCGCTCTCTAGCGACTCGACAAGAGTGCGAAGAGCAAGGTAATGACTGACAGAAGCCTGGTCGATCGAGCCTCTCCACGAACATGCAATTGTATTATAAAACGCCAGTCGTAATTGCTAAATGCATAGCTCAGATAGAGCAAAGCTGCTTGGGGAGGAGCTCGGCAATCACCATGTCCCAGAATACCAGTGTCAGCTTTATATCTGGCTCAATCCTAGTCGTTGATAAATTCAATACAGCATTGACGTCAAAGAGACTGCCCGATTGGATTCTCCCCTGGCTATCGCTAAAACATGAAGCGCAAGGACGAATTCCGGGTGCAGTCCTCTTAGAGTTCGAATAGCTTGATTATTGTGAGATGGTGCAGATTCTACTGCGGACCTCGTTCTGGTCTTGTGACGCATATGGACGTTAGGGAGGTTGAAGTCCTTCCGCGCACGGTCTAGTCAGTAAGGCGATATCTGAATTTGAGGGAAAACTCCAAGTCTGAGTTCACACTTATAAACCCCTCATAAGGAAAACCAAGTTACATTCTGACTCATTCAGATGCGAATATTGACATTGGACAAATGCAATTAAGTAGGTACATCCGAAGATCTAATTGAGCCGATTCTATGACCTCGGGGGGTATCACTGCGCTCTGTCGTAGGTAATCCTGCTCTGCCCAAATTCAAAAGCTTTTGTGTTGATTCGCTCGAGCACTTGTGTGCTTTGGTCAATAAGCCACAAAAGGCAGTGCATTGCAGGGAGAGTTCTACCCGGAGAATATGGTATAATCATAAGTAGCCAGTCACTCTTATTTTCAATTACAGATCCACTGTCTCTCTCTATATATAAAGAATACTACAAAGCATGTCTGTAAAAAAGGTCAAATTGCAAGCTTTCATGACATCTTGAAGGTACATGTGTATCTCCAGGCCTCTTCAATGTTGTCTCAAAATCTATGGCAGGCACCCTTGCACTCAAAGAATGTCCAATCGCCGGTCTCGTCTAACAAGCGCGACTCACGAATGAAATCTCTCAGAAAACTAACAGAGTCGGAGTGTCAAATTTGTCGCATCATTACAAGATGCAGTTGCCCCTTCATTTTGGCCCTGGCACTTATCCCCAACACAACCAGAAGCCGGACAGGTCTTATCAGACGGCGTGAGCGAAAATTCATTGCTGCTGAAGGGGTTCCCATTTACTAGCGAAAAATCATAGAAGATACGGCCGCCACTGACGATGTAGTCGAGCTGCAAGATCGGGGAACCGGCAGAGGTATCTCTTGTAACCTTGATCTCACGGCCGCTGGTGAGATCTTGGGGCTCTGAATAGGTCTCGCCGCTTTTGAGGGTTCTGGGGTTGCTGTTCGCGCTCGAGCTGTCCGCTAGCTTATAGTAGACGTTGAATGAGCAGGCGTTACGGACGTTGAAATTGCCATTAGCAACGGTGATGGAGGCGAAGAATGCCGTGAGCGTGGCGGTGTGCAATAGGAAATGCATGCTATGCAAATGAAAGGAACGTATTTATGGTTCGGGTTGGTAGATTGAGAGGCTTTATGTTCAATGATTTGGTCTATTGTCTGGAGATAATCGAGTATTCCATAGTCTAGGTGAAGGCAAGCTCGTTGCCAAGCTCTACCTTATATAGCGTCGGTTGCGATCATCTTTACAAAATGCCGCACTAAGGCAAATCTGCCGAATGTTACGTTACACTCCTGTCTAATGCCGCAAGGACATCCGCACCACTTACGTTCATCGTGGTACATCCCACTAGGTAAAAGCATGTCATTCTGTTTTTAAGCCGTACAATTTTGAGATTATAAAAAATAAGCGTATTCTATCTCTGCTCTCAACATTTCGTTCATCCATTGCCCATTCATGTCAGCTTCACACTTTACACATCCAAACGCTCAATGTCAAGCAAAGCAGTCTGTACCAAGGGTATACCCAATACGCTCATTGTTAGCTCGAGGTGGTCACGCAGAATTCGCCAGAGCCAACCCGTGAAGTCTAAGGGCAATTCTGCAAATTGAAATCGCCCGGGGGATCGCAATCACTGGCCGATGTGGACCAGCACGAATCTATATCATTCTATGTCAGCATTCGTCGATACTGTCTTCATAAAGCTACGGCCTCAAGCAGTCTTTGGCTCCTCGTCTCCTTCACAGTAGCAGTAATTGCCCTCGCTGTTATCGGGATCTACCCTGCGATCAATGATGTCATCTGGAGAGGCAGTAGGGACTTGCTTGGTAATCTTCTTCATAATGATTGTAGCAGGGACTGACTTGAGTGAAAGCGAAGCTAGCGAGGGCTATGGTGGCGACGGGGATGGTCAAGAGGGATGTCATGTTGAGTTGATAGTTGAAGTTGGGGTTCGCTTTGTCGTAATGTGGAGACAGTCAACTTAGGGAACTTGTCGGATGAAGAGGAAAGAATTGGATATCACGCAAGGGGCCATGTGACGCTGTTGTACCAGCACACATGACAACATAGCGTATGCAACGTATGAGTGCGGGATCATACGTAGCTACTCACTGAGCAGGAACACAAATTGCAAATCATGAGAGTAAAATCCTTTGCGGCTGAATATGAGACGCTTGAGGCCACCTTAAGATCTTCAGGTGGATGAAACATCAAGTCCGAGTTAGCAATACGTCAGAAGTCTCTCTATATGGTTACCAACTCGGAACAAACATACTTTGATAGGCCTCCTGAGTAACAACCAAGGGAGTGTTGTATTCCTCAGGATTGGGGCAGTGAGCGCAGACCAACAAAGGTTTCATGTACAGTTGAATATGAGATGTTTGAGGTCACCTGCAAAGCCTCAGCATGTAGATAAAACACTAAGTCCGAGTCGGGAATATGTCCGAAATCCCTCTATGTTGTTCCCAACTCGGGGCAAAAGCCAAAAGAAATTCGCCTTTCGCAGGATTGAGGCAGTGAACGCATACCAATGAATCGTGCAGAATCTACGACTTTGTCAGCGCTCAATATCACATGTTCTGTGAATATATATACAGTATCCCTCTTCAGAATGGCTCTTGACCATATTATACCCACCATTCTACTTCCCCTTTGACTCTTCACAGCAATCCATTCTACTTCCCCTTTAAATACTCACAGCAATTTCAACGTCCGGCACATTGAAGTAACGCTCACACATAACATCATGCTTCTCACCAAGATTAGCACTCTCCTCGCCACGGCCTCAATTGCGAGTGCCACCATCTTTAATGGAGTACGTACTAGACCCTGTCTGCCCGACAAACGTCAAGAAATCATCTGAAAGGTCTTT
>JAABUP010002955.1_pt1 | contig 31176 bp, 22 predicted proteins | sample 5559201 | NCBI WGS metagenome assembly JAABUP01 (sample SAMN10711887, study PRJNA513373) | rock metagenome | isolation source: Antarctica rocks | place: Antarctica
GACCGTGGATTCCGCCTTCTTCAGCACACCCGCGTAATCATAAACATCCTTCGCCGCCATTGTAGCATCCTCGCCGAGTGTCAGCAATGTCCCCACTGCCACGAGCGCCCGATATACGGCTTCGGAGTCTGTTGCTGTTCTAAGCAAGATCGATAGATCATCTAGGAGTGTGATGGCACGATCGAGACTTGAAGGGAGCTCTGAGTGGGTTGCGCTTGTTAGTAGCACGGCATAGTTGACCCACAGCGTTGCGGCCGCGATCTTTAGATTCCGATTTGTGCTACCTTTGCTCGCCTCTTTCACCATCTGATGTGTCTGATCGAACTTAAGGTCTGCGAGCTCTCTTCCCCTAGGAGTTTCGAAAAGGTTGGAGAGGGTGCGGGTGGCAAGCATGATGTTGTTCGGTCGGTCTTTATCGGCAAACACGCCGCTTTCTGCCAATAGAGCGATGAGGTCCTGGTTTGTGGATGTGGTATAGGATGCTGGTAGGGACGAAGAAGCGGTTAGGAGGCGAAGGAGATCGAGGCCAGGGAGGCGAAAGGCGGGTGGCCATGCGGTGGCGATGTGAAGAGCCAGTGGAATGCTGTCCGGTGGAATTTGGGCTTGGGGAGGTGTGCCGGAGAGGAGGGTTTCGAGCGAAGATATTAAGTTGGATAAGGTGGAGAGCTGGGAATCATTTAAGGAAAGGTCTTTGGAGCCCTCATTTATGAGTTGTTGGTTTAGTTCTTGGGTTTTCTTGAGGATGGTACGAAGGTTTGCAGTTTTAATACTGAGATAGGTGGTTTGAGGGAGAACTTTCGGGCGGGACGTCGTTGCAGGGGTTGGGGCTGGAGAGGATGTAGAGGCGGCATCGCCTGGTCTGTAACGATTTTCCATGCCGTAAGGGTCCGAGCCAGCCGGCTGGGGTTGGGAGGTTTGACCGAGAGTGGCGCCTTGGGTGTTGGTGATTATGAAGTTGGCGACTTGGTCTAGGTAGGTAGCTGGGAGCTCGTTGTCTTGAATGAATTTGGTAGCTGCTTCGTAGGGGTTTTGGGAGAGATCAAAGGGGAGCTTGAGAGGTGGTTTACCGTCTTCGATGTCAACGTCAAAGACGTAGTCGTAGGACTTGCCAGCGTAGTCAACCTTTCGGCCACTGCTGCCAACGGCATCCACGACAGTGCCCACGCTTAACCACTCATGCGCTCCTTGCGACCATTGGTACGCCCCCACAGAGCCGTTCGCTTCTCGGACCATCACTACTTGACCTTCCTTGGTCCCCGACTTTTGCGTTAAGAATTCGGGGCCTGGTAGCTTGTCCTTCTGCACGTCGCCCATTTGTTGTTGAGGGATTGAAGATGACTTAACAGAATCCTCGAACGCTTGAATAACTTCAGGTTCTGCTTGTCGTTCTTTTCTTCTGCTAAAGATTCGGACCTTGCGATCACTAGCGCCACTGACAATATCCCCGTTTTCTGAACACGCCGCCACCCCCCATACTGATATGGCAGGGTGTGTAATGGTCTGTACGCACTCGCTTCCTCTCCATATACGAACTGTGCGATCTTCGCCCGAGCTAGCGAGCTCACCGCTGGGTAGGCTTACTAGGGAGTAGATGAAATTCTCGTGACCGTGAAGTTCGCCAACCTGACGTCCATCTAGACGCCAAAGTCGAATAACTCCGTCATTGCCGGCAGAGGCAAAGTCTGCTTTCGAGGGATGGTCTGCAGGTACTCGACAAAGCGCTCTCACAACGTCTGTGCTTGCTTTAACTGTGTGCAGCAGCTTCCCCGAAGGACTGAATATTCTGATGTGCTTGTCGGCGCATCCTAAGCTTCTGGTTAGCATGTGTAACATTCTATGTTCCTTGAATAGCCACACCTGTGATAATAGTCTCTTGGTTATATGCCAGTACTGTCCACACGCTCCCCTCATGTCCCTCGAGCACCGCCTCGCACTCCCACTTCCCTATTCTCCACACTCTTGCTGACCCATCCCAACTGCCGCTGACTACAAAGCCGCCCTCGGCACTAGCATCCAATGCACACACATTATGGCTATGTCCAAGAAGCAATGCTTCAGCGTTATCGTCAGGTGGTTTCCCCGGTTGCCTAACTTCTATTATTGTGTCCTTCCCACCGGATATCACGAGGCCTTCTGGGAACGTCGGTGTTGGCTGGAGATATGTAATTGCATTGATAAACGCTGAGCCATGAGAAGATATGGAACAGTCATATTTTGGGGGGCTGGTGGAAAGAAGCTTCCATAACCGGACTGTTGCGTCTCTGGATGCGGAGAGGACGAAGCTGGGATTAGGGTATACCACGCCACGCACCTAGCTCAAGGTCAGAGTCTACTTTGATTAACTGTGAAGCAGGTTCGGTTTCTGTTTCTAAGCTTACGTCGTCTTCATGTTCCTCAAGCGAAGCGGAAAGCTTGTAATCGCCCATTTTGGCCGCAGTTATGGATGTGTGACGAAGGACAGAAGAGAACAAGAGAGACTTGATTCCTATTATCGTCTACGTGTCAAACTTCGTAGCCCTTGGTTATTACATAGCAGTATTCACAAGATACTTTAAAATGGATGGTACTGGTAGTGGTTTGTTATACAGATATAGCCATTTTCGCTCAATATCATGGGCTGCAATATTGCCTGAGGCAACTGCAATACACTGAGCAGATCACGCTTAGTCATACTCTGTATGGTTTTTAGACAACCTAATGCCTGCCAACCAACCAGCACTGGAGGATCAATCATGTAGGGTATGAGAATGTTAAGGTGATTATAATGCGTTCACGTTGTGTGTGTGTTGATGACATTATGATTGAATTATGAAGGGCAGAACAACATTCGTTTTCAGGGACTGAAAACAGTGCTTCGTCGATTGGCCCCTCGAATAACTTCCTTGACATTGTAAACGAACTTTGGAGACCCATACGATATCATGCTATAGCTTAGTGCCCCAGTACCTGCGTTTTGGTGCCATAGACTTTTGGTATACGCAGAACGTTCACTCCGCTCAACTCGAGCTCCCTTTTCTAAAAAATTTCCTTCTGAACCTTGATCATATAATCCATGGGTACCGCCCAAGTCGTCATGCTATCCACCAACGGTCCCCTCCAAGGCGCTGCCTGGTCTACCCAAGGAACAGACGGAAGTGAATTCGCAGAATCTAGATGCTGAGCAGCCACCACCTCTTTGTCCCAGTTATCCGGTGTGACGCCCAAGTTGATTCCAGGCCAATCTTCCAATAAAAGGCCGGCTCGGCCGTCGAAGTATCCCCCTTGCAAGAAAACCCGGCGTCCGAACATCCAGCACTCCCAAGTTCTTCCTAGTCCAGAGGTCTGCTGATCCATAAAGTATGGTTCGTAAAGGTTGAGACTAATGAGGCTGTAGATGGAGTGGACGAGCTCGTGGACGACGGTAATGGCCAGTTTTGATCGCACTTTGAGGATGCTACATGGAGTAAGTGACAGAGGCCCGTTGTCATGATTATGGATATCTTCGAGAAGTCCTGATTAAGGCAAATTCTGCACATTGCTATCCCTTCCAAGACCCTTCGTTTTCTCCCAGACTTCTGCGTCACAATAGCCATAACGTTTATTAGAAGTCCTTGTCCCTCTGAAAAACTCATAGGCAATATTGTGGTTTCCGAAGCCTAAATCTTGAAGCTAGAATTGTGTCAGTTGCAGCTGTTCAGCCGTCAAAGGAGAACCCACAGTGAATGACCCAGAGGGCAATTGCAACCTGCCAAGGATTCCGGTAAAGTTTTCCATGCAAAGATTAGGTTGTAGAAGAATTGCATCAAGGCATCTTCGGAAACGAATCTGGATGCTCTTCTAAGAACAGGATCGAGAGTATTCCAGACACTGTTATTGGAATTCACTTCGTAGCTCCAATGCCCCCTCAGAAAAAGAGGGTGTATTTCGTTCTCCAATGGCTTTAAGAACACTTCATACGATAGAGGGATCGCTAATGCCTCCTCATTCTGCAATTCGCGTAGACTGAAGTACTCACGGTACTGAACGTTGCGAGGCGGAACACGGAAAAGCTGTAGCACTCGAGGGAGCCGCTTCCTTCTCCGACCCATGCCTCGTCCTTCGAGGAATATTTCAAGCTTGGTATTTCTGCGTTAAAACCGAGGTGGAGCGAGTAAGCACAAACAGATCAGCAGTTAAGATAATTTTTTGATGCTTTTCCGACTTCAGATGTCTTACCAGCTGCATGGTTGCGTCTTGCGGATGACAAAATATTTCATTCTATTCTTGGCAACCTCCGTAGCACGAAAGCTGTGTCCATCACAATTCCTTTGTATATGGTGACCTGAAAAAGCATCCCTTTGATCGGTCTTCTTATGTTGATGGGGTGTGAGGTGCTTTGATATTACCAACGAGCCCTACTGAAAAGGTCTTTATTCCCCACCGCCTAACTGCAAACCAGGGACAAACACCCAAAGACGAACAGCAGGGATAGCTGAGCCTTACTAGCTCGATCGAATAGGAGAAGGAATTAGTTCGTGTCGATGAAAATGGTGCGCCAGTCGTGTCAGCGGACAAGATTGGGTGATGATGTTGAGGGAGTCGGCGATCTCACTACTGTGGTATTTCGGCTGAACTAAAGGACAAGTAGAACGTATTGAGACGATCAGATGTTTCGTATTGAGAATACAATTGGCATTGGGCGAAAGGACTAAATTTCTTAACCATTGCAGCTTACCTGAACAAAGTTGTTACTGTGATATACGAAATGAAAAATGAAAAATCGAATAGTGAGTAAATTGATGATCCTGGCTACTCCTACAAGAGTAGAATGAATTTAAGTCATGCTGCCGTCGCCGATGCACTACTCAATGGATCGTGCAGCTACAGACACAGAGCTGGGTCAAGATAGAAACATGATAGGGGTACAGCCCGCGTAAGACCATGCATAACAGACAGACATAGGACACACAAATGTGTTGCTGAGCTGGCATGAGAAATATACAGCATGCATTGTGTCAATATGAAAACAGATCAGGCAGATTCTGCGTAGGATAGCATAGATCTCACCAACAGCACGCACAACTTGTCACAAGCAATCAGAAGTACCATTCGAACTCACGAGACCTCCGCACGTAGCAAGATCACAAAACATACGAGCTATAGGCAGAATTGATATGGTTCTGAGCCTTGCGCTCTGCACGACCAATCCCATCAGTATTTCCACATCAGAACCAGATGATGTTACATGTCTTGAACATCTTCGAATATATATGTATTATATAGTATTTAACGCAAAGAAAGATCTTATTGTGGTAACGAAGATGCAGATTGATAGAGTACTGCTTTCTGCAGGATGACATGTTGATGGACCGCGGCAATCTCCCTCATCCTTGTCCTTCATCGCTTAAACTTCCAGTCTTCCATTCTTCGAGTAAACACTGCACGCAAGAAAGTCTTGCCGTTGTTGAGTCTGGGGGTGTGTGAAAGGCTTTCAGACCTTCGTTCAGCTCTTTGGATACTCATCCTCAAGATACGACCTCACGATATAACGATCACTTACGGCCTAACACCTACACTGAAGATACGTCCCGACACTACAATCTCCATCTATTACTTTGTGCAATTGATTCTCTCTCAAAGCTCTGTCAGACAATAGAGGCGATACCTTGATTATATATCTGGTTTCTTTGCTTTACAATATCACATACGACCTCAACTATGGCTTCAGGTGAGCTCTGACCCCACCGCCTTCTGTAGATATCTCAAAAGGACGATCATCGAGTCTCAAGCTCAGCAGACTTCTATACTTCAACGCTGACTTTATTAGAACGCACCCCAAAAGCCGTTCCTTTGACCTGCCATGGACATTCCCGTCCTGTCACCCACTTGAGCTTCTCCTCTGTCGTGGATGACGACCAGTACTATTTAATTTCTGCTTGCAAAGGTATGGTAGATATCATAATCAGAAGAGAACCTGCTAAGGCTCGGTAGACAACAATCCCATGCTCCGGGATGGCATCACCGGCGACTGGTAGGTAGATCCAATTCAGCCTTGAATTACAACTGCTCACGAAGCAAAGGATTGGTACATTCATTGGGCACAAAGGTGCAGTCTGGCAAGCTCGTCTCTCGTCTGACGCAACCCTAGCCGCAACGGGGTCCGCAGACTTCTCAGCGTATAGATGATCTCTCCACAAGAACTACCAAACTATAAGCTAAATCGGCCCAATAGCAAAGTCTGGGATACCCACTCCGGCGAGTGCCTTCACACCCTCCAGCATTCCCACATCGTCCGCGCTATCGCCTTCCCTTCACAACCTCGCCCCCAAATCCTGGCAACCGGCGGCTTTGAAAAGAAGCTCCGCATCTTCGACCTCTCCCGCTCCACCTCTAATGGCAGCGGCGAAAACAGCGCCTCCTCCTCTCCCACCTCCCCCATCCAAAACGGCTCCACCACAACTCCACCACCACCACCAAGCCATGAGATCGGCCCGGGTGTCCACCAAGGCCCTATCAAATCCATCGTCTGGGGCCCGGACCTCAACATCATCATCACCGCTTCCGACGACCGCACTGTCCGCTGGTGGGATCTCCGCTCCCGTACCCCCGTAAGCTCATACTCCCTCGCCGCCCCCGTCGGCAGCTGCGAGCTCGACTCCTTCGGCAGCACCCCCTCTTTATCCATCGCCGCCGGCAAGAACGCATACTTCTTTTCCGGCACTACCCCAGGGCAACTGCTCAAGTCTGTCAAATTTGAAACAGAAATTGCGAGCGTGGCGATGCATGCGGAGCAGAGGAAGTTTGTCACGGGTGGGGCCGGAGATACATGGGTGAGGGTTTACGATTTCGACGGGGAGGGAGAAATGGAAGTGCACAAAGGGCACCACGGACCGATTTGGAGTGTGAGTTTCGCGCCCGACGGGAAGCTCTATGCTACGGGAAGTGAGGACGGGACGGTAAAATTGTGGAAATTCTGCTCAGAACCGTACGGATTGTGGAGGTAATCAAACCCATGGATGCTTCGCAAGGAAGCCAGCGGCGAGGAGGTTGCACATTTGCTGGGGGGTTTATTGATTGGGTCTACAAGGGATTTTTCGTGACTATTCTTTGATGATACCCCATATGTATCGCGCGATAGATGCATTTCAGAAAGATTGGGGCAACTAGGGCTTAAAAGATCCGACAGATATGTACATAAAATTATCAATCCACATGCAACACCCACGAGTACATACAAGTCAGCTGATTCCCGTTAAGCTGTAGCTTGTAGAGCCCACAATGGCTGTAGTAATATGAAATCTTGGATGCATGAGAAAAGGTAGAGAGGAGTTTTTCCAATCGGAGAAGAGCCATGCACAGCTATGCAACCTCCAACAGCAGGACCGAAAGGCTTTAGATCTATTTAGACATCCCAGCCCCAAACGCACAGACACCCCGCACACACATAGCATCTTCATCCCAGCAACGTATTTTCTCTAAAAGCACCGATACCCTCACTCACAAAGCCATATCAATATCCTCATCAATCACCACCGGTGCCGCCGCAACGCCATTCTCCACAACCCCGTTTCTAACCCCGCTACTCTCCGCCTGCACCTTCCGCTGCTCAGTCCAATAATCCTCCATCTCCTTGTCCAACTCGTCTTGCGTCTTCCTCGGCCGGCCATTCACCGTCTCCCTCGCCCCACCATCTCTCCTGCCCCTCCCTCTTCCACCACCTCTGACCGGGCTCATCCTCCTGCCTACGGGTGTCCTCGTCCTTCGTCTTCGTACCGGACTCCTACTCCTGCTCCTCCTATCGCTAGGGACATACCTATCTACTCCCTCCGGCGGCGGTTTTCTCGTATCCGTTCTTCTTGGTGCGCCCGGGCTCCGACTCCTATCCCTACTGGCACCATTCCTCTCTGGGTCCTCAATGCGCTCAAAAAGGCTCCTCCCAGGTTTGACAGCCGTGTCAAAAGGGTTCCGTGGGGCAGCTCCTGCTCCGCGGCCGCGTATGCCAATGTCTGCCGCAGGAGCGGTAGGGAGAAGGGTAAGGCGGATTGGTTGTCCATTGGCATTGGCGCCGTCAAAATCGCGGATGGCGCGGCGGGCATCGGAGAGGGAGGTGTAGGTTACGAAGGCAGTGCCGGAGGAGCGGCCGGCGCGGTCGAATCGGAGGGAAAGGGTTGTTATAGGGCCGATGCGGGTGAAGAGGTCCTGGTGTGGCGTCAATTGGGAGATGCCAAGGTGAATAGGAAGGGGGGGAATGTACATCAAGATCGTCTTCTGTAAGGTCGTAGTGGAGGTTGTCGACGCGGATTTTGCCGCTTGGAGAGATTCTGTGGGTGCTTGTCAGTTATGCCTTGAGATTTGATGGATCGAAGGTGGCATACAGATCTGCTTCTGGAGAGTATCGGTCGGTTCGAGCCGTAGCAGTACGGGGACCGCGAGTCGGTCGACGGGCTTCGAGATTGTCAGTTGCTGAATTTGGAGTGCATAGGAGTTCGGACGCACCCTGAGGATCATCTTCGTATTTGTCGTGAATCCAGTCACTGTAGAAGATTGGACAATCAGTCTGTGCTTGGCAATTGTTGGATGGGGTTCTGGAATACGAACGTATCGATATTTGTAGAATCGTATCCACCATTCATCTATGTCGCCATAACAGGGAAGAGGTCTAGGTCAGCTTTTACATGCATTTTATAGGTAGAATAGCATCGTTATATCGCGAGTCGATCCGTCGGCAGCTAAGGGACTGCTCCGTACGGTCGAGGATGGGGGTCTGAGGGCGCAGCAGGTGGAGGGATGAGGTGGAAGAACCTGTAATTGCATTTCCTGATCAGCCTCGTGCCCAAATCGACAAGGCAGCTATAAAGGGATCAAGGTTAGGGCTTTATAGCGTGTACCTTTCTTGAGTCGTCACGAGCCCAATCATTCGGACGGCGATTCCTGCCTCCACGATAACTTCTTCTCTAATAGATAGGTCAGCTCTACCGGGCGTGTATATACTAATTGAGGCAGCAAAGACCGCTCATACCTGTCGATCAGATATCACATCGTCCAGCGGTCGGTCCATGGCGATCGATTAAACGACCAAGGGGCAATAAACCGCTGTTCGAAGTAGTCGAGTGGAGCAGTGTGCGTGTTGCGTAGACTGAATTTTTGCTTGGGTGATTACGGGCTGGGGGTGTCTTGTTGGGTTGGGCTTCGCAAGGCTTCGCAAGGGATTATTGTTTCACAACTCTCAGGCGGCGCCGCTAGTCCCCTTCTGATAATCTCTCCAAAGCCTGCCAGTTACGATGATGTCCAATGCATATCAACTTGACACTTTCAGGAGGCAGATTGGCACTGTGGAGAGTGTTTATGTGCTATCGTAACCTATCCCTGAGTCTATCTACTAGAATATCGACTTTTCCACCTCTATTACCCGTTTGTGGCAGTAGGATGAAGTGAAGGCTGCGCTCTATGCTGGTAGGGAGAGTGGAATGTTTAGTGCGGAATAGAAGGAAAGAAAAAGGGCCATATTGGAGAATGAAGAGAAAATAACTGCCGGCTATGCAAATGGCAGCAATGCAAACTGTACAACTGGCCCGTGCCCGGAATCTGAAGGAAATGCGACCATGCAGCTTCGAACCTGATCCTCCAAGCAAAGTCTACATCAATTCCAAAGCCGACTGAGCAATGCATAGCTCGGCGTGCCGTTGGAGACCATTATAGCCAAACCAGATCAACCCAGCAGGAAAACTGTGAACGCAGACCTAGGCCAATTCGTGGAATTCCATGTCTCAACTTCAGGCTGCTCGTCCTACTGTAGCGATTCCATTGTGGGCTCCTCTACTGCTGATCGCAGCTCGTAAGCTTTGGTTATGGTTCTGGACTATTGGCTGCGGTATCTTCGACGGGGTTTGGGGTACAACAGCTGGCGTAGGGATAGGATCATCATCATAATCGTCCGCCAGATAATCTTCACTCTGTGTCCCCTGGTGCTGCATTGTCGCCTCATCCACGGGTTGCTGGTCATAGCGCTGCTTCTGAGCGGGCGGTTGTGGTTGCGTAGCAGCATTAACGTTCTTCGCCGCGTTCTTGTTCCCTCTTTTCCCTTTCCTACCCTTCATCTTGGCCTTCTCAAGTAGTCGTCGTTTCTCTGCAAGACGTTTACGTTCTCGTCTATCTTTGATCTCATACTGCCTCACTAGAGCTTCAGGAGGTGAGCCGAATATGCTTTCGTATTCACAGAATTCGCAAATCCATATGTCTTCGGCCCGTAGTGGATGATGGTAATTGTTGTAATCCTGCTGCAAGCGCCGCTGACGTGCCGCCATAGCGTATTGCTTGGCTAGTGGACGGCGAGGCTTTTTGGGCTGCTGCGGAGCTTGTTGATTGGCACCCGTCTGCGGTGGATCACTCTGCTGAGTCTGACCTGCCATACTTGGACTTGTTTGTGTCCCTTGCGTAGCAAAACCTTTGTTACCGTGCCCAGTTTGAGTGCTGACGACGTTTGGCTGAGGCGTTGTATGGTGAGGTAGCCCAGGCGACGAATTGTGCTTTCCAGGCCACAGCATGCCTTTAGCTGAATCCGATTCACAGGTGAAAGTGAACTGAGTCTTTGTCGCAGTAGACTTCTTGTTGGACTGTTGGTCTAATAGGCTGACATTTTCTTGGCCATTCGACGGTGGGATTGATAACGCAGCTGCATTTGCTATAGCAGCTGATATGATACCCTGATCTGCTTTGTTGATAAAAGCAGATTCTGACCTTGCGTTAGTCTTCAATCAAGAATCTTGTAAGTGCACTGTACCTTTGCTGCCAAAACCTCCTGTAGAAGCGTAGTCTCGCCTTTGTAGGCTTTGCCGGCCTGCCTGTAGCGCATTGGATCCATTGATAGACACGCCAAGAGGGCTCCTTCCTCCAGTAGTACGTGTTCCAGCGCGCCCGTACCTGCCTCTTCCGGCCCCAGAAATACCTGTCCCAGATGATATAGCTGGTATTGCTGAATTCCCTGTACCGTAATACTGTCCTACACCGCCATCCGGTTCTGTTTGCAGAGCTTCCATGTCCCGTGCTGACGAAATGCCCATATGAGCCATCTCGGCTGACAATGTCGAGTGATGATTACCAAGAGTCCCTGAAGTGGGAATCTTACGTTTTTTCTTATTGTTTGTGTTCTCAAAAGAATCATAGCCATCGATGGACTCCGCAGAAGACGGTGTGGATTGTATATGTGGTGGCTTTGTGTATTTTCCGACTTCCGTTCGTCCTTCTCCATGTGCAACACCCCGTAGTGTCATTGGCGGTGTCTGGCGCTGCACCTGATAATGACGTAGAACTCCTGAGCCATCGTCGCCGTCACTGTCAAGATCGGTGCCCTTAAACTGATATCCAGTTTTCACGCCCCCATTGTAGACCTGTTGTGTTCCATCTAGCTTTATGTCCGCCTCTATTGTTCCACCGCTCGATACAGATATGTCTGGATAAGCTGCTGTATTCCCTGAAGGTAGACAGAACAGAGGCTTGAACGCAGGTGGTGCAGACTGAGAAAGGATTGAATCTGCGAATTCAGGAGATAGTCTGGAACGCAAGCGTCTTTTCGGTAAAGGTCGAATGGGTCTTTCGGGATATATTGGAGAAGTAGTCTCCGAGAATTGCCCTGCGGCAAAGGGTGGAGAATATACCTGGTCTGCACAACACCACCATATGCACCATGTCAGTTTGAGTCGAAGCCATTCAAGAAACATAGTGACTAGAATTAACCTGAAAGGGAACATCCTGATGGTATTTGATAAGTTTTGTGTGCAGGGTTTTCCATAGTACAGATGTTGTGTTGTTTTCAAGGTGGAGAATGAACGAGTGGACTATACCCATAGTAGCCGCCATCACATCAACAAGTTTGCCAGACCAAAAGTTTCCCCCACATGCAAATGTTATTGCTACAATCAGCAGCTTCCAGCATTCACAGCTTCGTTGTGCAAGGTACTTTGCGAAGTATGGAGACTCCTTAATCAAGCCAGTTGTCAGCACTATTCAGGAAAGGGCGTTGGACACAACAAACAATCAAGGCTAATACAATGTGGCTCTGGCGTCAATGATATCAGACACCGTATATACAATGTGAAAGACCCTATATCACTGTTTCTGAATGACGAAGGCTTCCTTACCAACACTTGTACGGATCCAACCCCCGTTGCACAAATGGCAACACCCCTCGGTCCAAGGAAACGCTGCAGCACGAAAGGAGTTCTTCTAACGAAGTTAGGCAAAACCGGAGTACTGGCCTCAAGTCAGTAGAGGATGCAGCCAGCGTGTGCGATGGTATTGATAAAGTCTTCAAGTTACTCTGCAGCCATACATGCATTACGGTATGGTATACACTAACGGCTTCGGGTGGACTTCCGGCTGCCGAGCTTTGTAAGGTACCCCTACCCCTGATAATGTACAATGCGAACCCCCTTTGTTTCTCTCCATCTACAGATGTATGCTCAAATCATTGATGTTGTTCCTTTGGGTATGCACTGCCAGTCCAAGCAAACGTCGAGGTGTAGGAAACATCCCTACCTATCCACACATCTGGTAGCGTGGCTTCTGAGCTTTCGCTAGTGGTACATTCATCAACGTTACGTAGAAGGAATGCTACTTCTCAAGATGCCAGACGACTTGTCCTGTAGGCTATTGAGGAGGTTTGATCGCCTCAAAGTTAATGATGGGCAAAAGATTGCCAGCATATCCCAAGTACATAAGCTGGCGCTCTCGTCGATCGAAGTTGGTACACCGTCTTGTAGATTCGAGTAAACGAGTCGAGGCACTTGCTACATGCTCATTCTGGGCCTCTTGGCCCAAAGTCTTGAAGGTACGTCGTATGAACCAATGGTGAATATAACTTCCGGCCGCACGACACCGACTCAATTACACATTTGGAGCTGTTCCCTAACTGGAGCCTGAACACTTTCAAAGAGAAGTTCTATTTTCACCGCGTTCTTGGAGAAGTATCCGCTTTCATAGGAATGGCTGCAGTGAGCATGCTGCAGCATGATGGATGTACGAATCACTGAGTGGTAAGTTTCGTCGTCTATGAGCGACTACGGAGTACTCCGTACAAAGCTCCGAATCCTCACTTCTCAATGCTAACCCTAAGTCATCGCTTAATCGGATTAGTACATATCTAGTTAGCTAATCGCCTTATGACGGGTTCCGCATTTTGGTTAATTCCGCTATGCAGCGAGGTGCTTTCCTTCGCACCACAAATGGAATTGCACCCAATCACTCCATATCCCACTTACTATCGCCCTGAGACTCGAAGAACGACATCAAGGCATATTGTCTTCGCACTGTAAACCTCTTTATTACACCAATTTAACTCGAGAATCTGTACAAAGAGCACAGAAACCCCAGCACCACTCTCACCCTGCTTCGGCTTAAACCTTGGTCATTTGCCAGCCACGTAAAAACCGGGCGTTGGATTTCCAGACGGTGTCAATCACAAAGCTTCCAAAGAGCATATGGTTATGATCTTACAGCCTCAGAAAGCTAGACACTCGTCATGACGCCCCGGCGGTCCTCTCGCGCCCATACCACGCAACCCACTCCTTCTGCGCCGCACCAGAACAACTCTTCAACATCCTCGGTCTCTTCAGGCCGCATAGATCGCAACGCTCGTGCCCATCACAAGCTTCCATCTCCACGAAGCTCAGTCGCTCATCGATCGCAGTCGTCCGATGAGATCGACGGCTCCACAAAGCCTCAACCGCGTAGAACCCGAGGTAGCCAGGACAATGTTAAGAATGAGGCGACTAATATTGCTATCGATGATGAGGAAGACGAGGATGGCGAGGAGGAAATAACGCGATGCATTTGTGGCCAGGCAGAATACCCAGGTATGCCTGTCGAGGCCAGCGACCCCACCAAGGCCGTTTCCAAGGCCAATGGCGACGCACTCTCTTCAGTAACCTTACAAGAAGATGCTGGCGGTCTCTTCATACAATGTGACGTCTGCAAGGTCTGGCAGCACGGCGGCTGCGTCGGGATCATGGACGAAGCCATGAGTCCTGAGGAATACTTCTGCGAGGAGTGCCGAAGCGATCTGCATAAGATCACCTCAACTGCCAATGGGTTGGTACAGCGCAATCAGAAAATCGCGCACGCTAATGGTCTATCTTACAGGCAAAAGTTCTCTCGTTATCTTCCTGTCCAGGAAGAGACCTCTCCTCCATTTTCTTCTCCCCATGCGGCTCAAGATTCTTCCTCCAAAAAGCCCAAAGAAAGCCGGGCCTCGCGCTTGAGCGCTGAGATTGCGGCGGGAAAACGACGCTCGACAATGAATAGCCGCGATTCTGCTTACGATGAAGCAGAGCAGCTCCGCAGGGCCATTGAAGAAAGCAAGAAGGAGGCGGGAGCTCCCAGCACTGACGCCAGCGCACGAAAGGGGAAACGAAGTCGGAGCGAGAGCGAACAGTAAGTCCCTGCCTTGCATTCGGTGGTCGGTGTATCCTCTAGCTGACCATTGTTTGATCTTCTAGGCGCCTCGAAGACACTAAACGGCAGCGTACCGGCTCCGGTTCCTCATCCTCTCCTTCGAACGGTAAGACTCTCCCACAAGAGGCAGAGTCCGAAGACGAAGGCGACGCAGGCGAGAAACTAGGTGAAGGTGGGTATAAGAAAATACGTGGTGCTGCAGCAAGGAATCATCGAAACAAAGAACTTCGTGAGCGCGAAGAGCAACGTGAAAGAGAGCGAGCAGATGCAGCTGGCCGACGAAAGGGCCGTGCAGAGCGGAGGCGCGGTGACGGTAACGCTCCTTCCTGCCCTACCCGTGACTCCAGCTAAAATGTCTTCAGACTCCGACCCTTCAGAAGAACCCCTCTCCCGCACCACGTCCTCGAAAGGCGCGGAACCCTCGTCTTTCCCCACTATCTCCTCCCTACCCCCTCCACAAGACCCACCTCTCCCCAAACCCTCACACAAGAAAACAGGTCGGCCCCCCGCCCGTCGCGGCCGCGTAGGCCGAAACCAATACACCAAAGACCGCGATTCTCGTCCCGATAGCTCTGCGAACGCAGACAACAACACGTCCCCCGCTCGCTCTCGATCCAGAGATGGAGAGGAGACACCGCATACGAACGGCAACCACCATCACTCAAATACCAACAACGAAAGCAGTAAGGCATCTAAGCCTAGGTACATGAACCCCAACAGGACCAGCATGAACGATATGAAGCGCCGCGTGGCTGGTATACTAGAATTCATCAGTCGCACACAAGTAGAGATGGCCGGGACGGAAACGGCGTCGAGGACGATGACGACAAGTCCGCCGGATCATGGTGGTGGGAACAAGGAGTTCGGGAACATGTTAATGAAAGAGCTAGAAGACGGGCTGGACGGTTTCGGGAAGCTGAGTGGTGTGGAAATGATGGAGGTGCTGACGAGAAGATTGATGAGGTGGCAGGGAGAGTATGGAAAGTTGGGTGAAAAATAAGTGATAATAATCGGTGAGGAAAAAGGTGTCGGATTTGCACACGCTTGTCACGTTGTAAAAATGGAAAGTGAACAGTGTCAATATCTCAATGTATGTGGCTGCAGTGCCGCCTAGGTTTGGCGTTCATCGTCTCTAGTGATATGAGACCAGAGGAACAGAATCTGCTATGGATAGTCGCACCTGAATCTCGCACTCGCATCGACTTGACAACCCATGAGACATCCTGAGGTAACCACGGCGTTCCAGCCAGAGTCCTCAACGTTTTTTGTACAAATGGCGATATCACGTGCTCACGTGTCGTGCTTCGAACGCGTACGGTGACTTGACATCCATCTTGCATCGCTTATAATTCGCTCTTCCTACCGACTCGAGAGTAATCGTTCCTCTTCCTACCTGATCGGTTTTCTCCTTCCTCTCACCCATCGATGCATCACTTTGGATTCACTTCACTCAACCTTCCCTGCGCTCTTCCACTTAGTGATCGTCTCATAGCGATCGCTTCTTCACTCCTGAAAGATTCCTATAACCCTGTTCGATACTGAGGCCCTCGCTTGGTGGGGACAATTCGTTGAGCGACCTTGATGTATATCCGCAGAGTTCGTAGGTAGGGTTGTTTTCGGCAACAGCCGTGGTCGGTAGTCCATGGCTTTAGCTGGTATTCTACATAGGACTTCCTACCCAGCTATGATACCTTATGGACAGAGTTTTCTGCGCCAGTATTCTTGTTGAATACATGTTCTCTGTTATCTCGAAACATTCGCTGTACTAAAATTCATACCTTGGCTATAAACACGGGTATGGAATGGGAGTTCATATCCGTAGAGCCCCGTCATCGTCGACAGCGTGCTCAGTAGTCCATCGCTTAGCTGGGTAAGCAATTTCTTACCAGTCCTTCGGCTAGCGGGTCCTTGTCCTACAGTACAACATCGAACAACCACTTTCTCCCTTAGGTTGGACGACATACCGCTCTTCCTACCTTCTAAGCTCAACGAGAACAAACCGCGTTGTTGTGTAGAACCTCATACAACACTCATCACCTCATCATCCTCAAATTTGGTAGAATTTATAATCCCACCGATTGTGACAACATTGATAATAATACACTCTACACATTCCAAACGCTACAAAGGTATCCCACCATATACAGACCCTTCTCTCCAAACCATGAACGAGAGGACCCAAAAGACCTTTACCAAAACCCTTGGCCTCTACCACTGTCCTGTTGGCCCGACATCCCAAACTCCCAGCAATGCATCATTGAACCCCCAAAACCCATATCTCGTTCACTCACGCCGCGTTATTCACAAAAACCCCTTGCTCTCACTCAACATCCTCCTCACATCCGCCCCCTTCACACTGCCACTCGCTATTCTCTCATGCCCTTCTCTCCCACTCCTGACACTCCCGCTCCCATCAAACCCTTTGCTCGCACCCCTCTCCATCCTCAAGCCCTTCCACCCTTCCAACTCCCTTTCGAGCCTCAAACCTTTCTCCCTCTCCTCCCTCAGATCCCTCTCCGCTCTCTTGGCCGCCAACGATGTTCTCGTCTCCTCAGCTTGTAGCTCGTCAACCGTAGCCAACAGCCTCTCGATCTTCTCTCTGCCCTTTGTGACATCGTCCTCTAGCTGGGTGGCCTGTTTCTCGCGCCGTTGGATCTGGGATGTGAGATCCCGCACGGTGCGGTCGACGTTGCGGACGGAGCGGAGAGAGGTGGTATGTTGGGAGGCTTGGGTTTCGAGTTCGTGCTCGAGCTGTTTGGAGGTCCAGGATTAGTTTGGTGTTGAATGCAAGGGGGCGCAGATTCCTTACCTCTTGGATTCTGCCATTGAGGAAGCGTACGTCTTGGCTTGCGCTTGAGTATGACTTCGTTTCAAGATCGACGACGCGGCCTTGTAGGTCCTTGACCGTCTTCTCCAATGCCGCCTTTTCCCTGTGCAACATAACGTTCGTCTCACGTTCCGCGATCACGTCCTTTTGCATTTCGGTAGTCAGTGCCTCTGCTCTCCGCATTTTCCCAACCGCGGCCTCTGCCACATCTTCCTTTTGAGCCAGCTGAGACTTGAGGCCCAATAGTTCGCGGTCCATACCAGCCGCGTTGCGCATCGACGGACTTTCGCCGCGAGCAAGATCCTCGAGACGTTCTCCTGCTTCGGTCAGGCGGGCTTCGAGGCCACGTTTCTCCTTTTGAAGCATATCACGTTCGGCCGCGACATCGTCCATGGATGTACGCAGGTTACGGACTTGTGACAGGAGAGAGACGATTTTTCCTTGAGCTTCGTTATGAGCACTGACGGCCTCTTCTCGTGACGTTGACAGATCCTGCAATGTCATTTCGAGCCTAGACTTCTCTTTCGCCCAGGTGGAGCTGTTGAGTACCTCGTCATCCCACTTTGACCGGAGTTCCTCCAGCTCATCACGCAGGCGAGTAGTCTCGGATCGAGCATGGATGACATTCTCACGTTCGATCTCCAGCTCATTGGTCAGGGTAGAGAATTCATTCTGATACTTTTTCCTGGTTTGCTCCATGGAAGTCTCCTTGTCTTCAATGTCCATGGCGCGCTGGCTCCGGTAATCCTCAAGCTCGTGCTGAAGCCTCTTCTTGGCCTGAAGAGCGCCATCGAGGTCAGCTGCTAGATCCTCGATTTTCTCTTCGTAATGCTGGTTTTGTCTTTGCAGATCTTCGATCATGAAATCCATCTGCTTTCGCTCGGCCATAATAGTCGCGCAAGTATCCTCACTTTCTCGCGCCTGTGTCTTTGCAGATTGCTCGGCGCGAGAAGCTTTAAGGACTGCGATCTCCGCCTGCTCTAGCTTACTAAAATACTCGTCTGCTCGGCGCCTGTAGAGACTGAGGCTTGATGACAGATCGGCAGCTTTCGATGTTTCGGCGTCCAGTCTGATCTGTACATTGGAGAATTCTTGTAACAGCCGTTGCCTACTTGCAGCTTCATGCTCGTTGGTAGCAGTGACCTCTCGAAGCTCTGATCGTGCGTCTCGGAGTTCTACTTCCAAAGTTGCCCTGGCATGTTTGACGTTATCGAAGTGGGACTTTGCTTCGGCCAAATCCTCCACTGTGCGGTTGTACACTTGTAGCAACGACTTCCGGGAACTCTCTTGCGAATTAATGAGACTATATAGTTCCTCGTGGGATTGTGCTTGGACATCTCGCAATGATAATTCTCCGGAGTGCAGTGTCCGTTCTAGCGCCGAGACTTTCTTCGCAGAGTCATCGAGCTTATCATGTAGGCGGTTGTTCTCTTTCTCAAGTTTCTGCACTCGTCTCACCGAGGGACTTTCATCCTGCCATGAGTCCTTGAGAGGTGTAGCACGTCCGAGCTGGCTCTGGAGATGGCGATTTTGCATCTCAGACATCTGCAACTGATTTTGAACCATCTCCAACTCGGCAGCAAAATCCATGCGTTTGTTGTATGCAATAGTATCAACTGTCCGATCAGATCGTGCAGAATCATTGGTTCCATTGCTTATATAACGGCGGTCAGGTGTAGAGGTATTGGAATATGGCTTAAGGTCCGATCCTTTACGCAAATGTTTTGGTGACCTTTGTGTGGGCATCGTGTTTTGATTGAGCTCTTCGAGCAGCTGACGCTTGGAAGCGGAATGACGATTATCAATCTCGGTGACATCGTCTTCGTGACGGCGTCGGAGCTCACCAAGCTGGTTTTCTGCTCGTGTCCACTTCTCCCCAGTCACCCTCAATGCTTGCTGAGAGGCTTCCAATTGGCTAGCTAGATTGAGATATTCAGGAAGACGAGGTGCTACCGACTCCCAAGAGGGTTGTAGCTCTTTCGATTCTGGGACGAACACATTGTGTAACGTTACAAGTTGCCGACGTGAATCCTCAATTTCCGTGTTCGCGTTGTCGAGAGAACTCTGCACTTTCCTAGTATTTGCCTGGGCTTGAGTTTTAAGCTGCTTTTCAGTTTCCAGACTCCGGTTCGCCTCAGCTAGCTGGCTACTTAAGGTCGATGTTGATTTCTCAGCGTTGCGACTGGTCTTGTGCTCTCGGGCCACCTCATGGTTTAGGTCCTCAAGGCCAAGAGCAAGCTTCTCCTTTTGTTTTTCAAGAGACCTAATCGATACTTGAGCGTCGTTACATTGACGGACTAACTTCTTGTTTTCCTCTTCCAGTCTGGTCTTTTCGGCTTGGAGCTGAGCCATCCGTGATCTCTGTGAGTCACCAGCTCTAGAATTTGTTCTCGCAATGTCAAGGTTCTTCTGCTGGACCTTGTTCAGTAATGCGCGATTATCGTTTTCTGAAGCCGTCAATCGGCCTTTGATCGTTACCAATTCTCTTTCTAATCGTTCTTTGTGCTGATCATGATGTAGGCGGAAGTTCTCCGAATCCGATATCATCTTCGTCAACTTCTGGACCTCAGCGGCAAGTCGGTCCCTTTCGGCTTTCATGTCATCTAGCTGTTCAATTTTACCGTCAAGATCTTTCCTCAGAACCGCCTGTCGCTCATTCGACTGGCGAGAAATGCTTCGTTCCATTGCTGTCTCGACCTCCAACCTGGAAGCTTCCACCTCCAAAAAGCGCTCGCGCAACTTTTGAAGTTCGGTTTGGAGTTCTTTACGGCTTTTTTCGGCACTTGTCCGTGCTTCCACGGCACGGCGGAGGGTATCTTGCTGTACATAGAGTTCTTTTTCAATGATAATCTTGGATTCATTCAAATTTTCATACTCTTCCTTCAAAGTCGTCATTTTGTGATCTGCTAACATCTGAACGTCATCTCGTGATTGCCGCTCTCGGCTGAGGTCCGCCTGGACATGGAACAACTGCGACTTGAGGTCTTTAATCTGCTCTTCCAATATCTTGCGGCTATTGCCGGCATGCAAATCTTCGTTCAATTTTGCATCTAGCAGCTTCTTCGTGTCTACAGCCTCACGTTCTAGCTGTGCTTTCTGGGAACGTGCAGCATCAACTTCAGATTGGATTTCGCGGAGCCGGTTTTGTATGCCGTCATGCCTAGCCGTAAGCGTAGTCCTCTCTGTTTCTAGCATCTTACGTTCGGCCTCGTGTCTCATGTTGTCCGCCTTGAGAACAGCAATTTCGCTTTCCTTACGTCTCACCATGTCCTCATAGTCGGTTGAAGTTGACGAAAGCTCACTCAACTGCTGCCGAATCTGGCGATTGTCGTCGATAAGTTCCTTGATCTGCATCCGAGAACTATTCAGGTCTTTTGTGGTATTTGCAAGTTTGACATCCAGGTCCTGATCGGTCTTGAGAAGTTTGGCCTCTAGGTCTGAGACCTTTCGTTCCTGAAGGTGTAGCTGACTCTGTAACAGACCATTGTCGTGGACCAAAGCTTCATGAATATCGTTCTTCTCGGATTTTGCCTTTTCGACGTCTAGAACGCGTTCGTCTAGCTCTGCGACCTGTTCTAGGAGATCATTCTTGTCGGCTTCTAATCTCTGGATGATTTGACCGGCTTGCTCTAGTTGACCACGCCTTTTGTCGGCTTCTTCCTCTGCCGTCTTCTTCGCATCGATAAGCTCATCGAGCTGATCCTCTAGATGTTCCTGGTCTTCGATTGCACCAGCAAGTTTCTCGCTTAACTCTGTTTCTCGTTGCTGTAGGCGTTTGAAAATCTCCTCTTTGTCAAGTGCAAGGGATCGTTCACTTTCCAGAGTTTGCTGTATCCGCTGCACTTCCGTTTCTGCTCGCCTACGCTCTTCTTCAAGCTTTTGTCGGTCGTTGTTTTCTTGTTGTATCTTGATCTCGAGCTTTTGAATCTTTTCATCCCGCTTTTTGACCTCGCCGGCGGTCCTCGTAGCGCCTAGCAAGGGTTTCATGCGTACGAACAGCCGCCACCAGGGGTTGTTGCAGAGGTCCATGTAGACTCCGAAATTCCGCTGTATTATCCTTGTGGCTTCAGCCCGGTAGAGTCGCTTATTGGCAATTCTTCGTTGAGTAAATCCGCGTGCGACAGATTGGAACCTGGACATGATGTTACGAATAAGAGCATCGCGCTGTTCTTCGAGCTCTGCTAGCACACCGGCTCTGAAAAAAACTTTCGTTAGACCAACTCTGTAGAGAGCTTTATCTAGGTCAAGCTTCTCCAACATGATCTGGGCAGCTGTTTGGCCTTCCAGATAGCCTTTTGGCATGTTTCTACAAAGGACTTCGTACCGTTGGCGGAACTCAGGGAAAGGTAGTCGGTTCGGAAAGCCTGTTCGGGCAATGCGTATGCCCTCTAGTACACCGTTGCAGCGAAGCTGGTCAAGCACGAGTGGGGCACTGAACTGCTTGGGTCTTTTCTTGTGGTTTGGTAGGATACAACGCACGAAATGGGGATGAGTGGAGTGAAGTTGGTTCATCAAGCTTGACAACTGCTCCTTATGACGCTGGGCCACGGTCCGAAAGAGGCCTTTCTTTACTCGGCTTCTTATGGCACCGTTGTCTTCATTGGGATCAACACAATCGACAAACAGACTCGCCACATGCTTGTCTCTCGATGAAGCAAGTAGTCTTGTGATGTTATCATTGAGGGGATCCTTGTTTTTCTCAAGCCATCCACTTGTGGAATATTCTACCTCGGCAGCATAATGCGTCAATACGAACCCCTGGCTCAACCGCGATGGTCGGTACTTGGGGGTTTTCCGTTCCCACAAAGAGTGCATCTTCTCCGTGAAAGACTTATCCGTAGCCTTGGGCATCACAGAATCTTCGTCCAAACAAGAAAATATTCCGATAGGATTTGGCAATTCAATTAGGTCGATTGTAGGTTGGAGATCCTTCCCAAAGTCGATGAACTTCCACTCGATTTGTTCTCTTGCATACTCTTCCTGTTCAAGGACGAACATGTGATGATTGAAGAATTGTTGGAGTTTTTCGTTAGTGTAGTTGATACATAGCTGCTCGAAGCTGTTCTCTTCAAAAATTTCGAATCCAGCGATATCCAGCACACCAATGAAATGAGAGTCATCAAGGCCCATTCCTGTTCTATCAAGCTGGCGATTGATTCGGGTAACGAGGTCTCCAAAACCTCGTTCATAGATACCCTTAGACAACGCGTCAAGCGATGATCGAACTTGATCTGGAGTCTGGACCTTCTCTACCCATTCCCTCCCAGCCTTTACCCTTGGATGCAGTAACCCCTGGATGAACGCATCTACAGGTATCCCAAGTAAATGACAAGCTTTTTCCGCTTGAGGATAGGCTTCCTCGGTAAGGCTGGCTTGATCAACTCTGATGCTTTCCTTAGCCACAGTGACGTTTCCAAGAAGTAACACTGCAGCAACAGTACGGAGTACGGAAGCCTGCTCTTTACCGGAGAACCCCATGACGTGAAAGGCCTCAATCAAAGAGTTCCACTCCTCGCTGTCTAAGACACCAACAATCATGTCATTTCCTTCTCTCGTGTAAGCGAAGTCCTCGACGCCGAGGCCAGCAAGCAGGAACTCTTCTTTCATTCGGTCATCTGCCCCTCGAAGCAGCTGGTAAAAGATGTGGTAATTTCTTTCGTTCGCGTTCAGTTTGACTACCCTTGATTTCTCCAGAAGATACCAGTCGATGAACGCACTAGCGATTTGCCCCGACCTAGTGAACTCGATACGTATGAATTTTCCAAATCGCGACGAGTTGTTGTTGCGCACAGTTTGAGCATTACCAAAGGCTTCAAGGATAGGGTTAGCTCTTAGAATTTGCTGCGAAAGGTTAGAGAATTGGCGCGTCCCAGATCTCGCGGCCGGCGAATCGGAAGTTGCCACAGCTGCAAGATATTGGATAACCTTCTTCGTATTCTCTGTCTTTCCAGCCCCTGACTCTCCGCTAAGACCCCAATCAGCAGGGTTGCGCCCTTGGAATCGACTCTAACTTACGTAACTAAGATGCTTTGATTTTCTCCCTCTTCTACCAAGCTTCGGAAAGCACCATCTGCCATGGCGTAGATATGGGGCTTTGTGTCCTCTCGACTGCGTCCCCTGTACATCTTCATGTATTCATTGGTGTATATAGGCAGGGGACAATATGGATTGACCGTGACCAGAAACAAGCCGGAGTATGTCTGTGAGCTGTTAACACTTGACGAGCTGTATAAGAAAGGAATAAACATACGTATATTAAATCTGCTTGATACCTCATGTGCAAATTGTGGACTACAGAGGCTTCATTCAGATGCGTGAGCTCTGCCATGTCGTCGGCCTTGTCGAATTTCGCAGGATTGACTTTGTCTACGCTCTCCGAATCCACCTCTCTTTGCTGAAATGGTAGATCAGCTATGTTTTGGAACAGGGACCGGAGCCAGTGAAAGGCTTACACTGCCGTCCTCGCATTGCACCAGCAACCGGGCCCCAGCACGCTCTTCGATAACCCATCCTTTTGTAAATGCCAACTGTGAATCGCGTAGCCAAACGTATCGTTTACCGGAAAAGTCATTTTCGCCCTCAATGCCTCCAACTCGTTCTCCAGTCCTTTCCAACTCTCCAGTCTTGATGAATTGTGGGGCAAAGGTATTCGATGACTGATTATTACTCCTATTCGAGATCGATCTCTGTATCGTAGTCCTTGGTGGTGCAATATTCGACCCACTCAGAGGGGAGAATGACTGGTTACGACTGTGACCCCCAGAGCTGAAGCCTCCCGTGGGGGAAGTAATGACAGCAGATTTAGGACGGTCGCCAGAGGTGGTAGGAACCGGAGATGGTGAAGGTGAACCTCGATTGAAGGGATTGTTGCGCCATTTTGCGCCGCCAGCTGCTGAAATTGACATGCTGGATTATTGTACAGAGTCACTTATTGAGGCGCATCGGGTGCAATCCTAGGGAAATGTTTTGATCTCAAGGGAGCATTAGGAGAAGCATCATATAAATGAAAGGAAAACAGTAAACGAAGCAGGAGGACGGGATATGTGCCCTACACTCCGCACATTTAACTCACAAACCGCAGAGAATAGAGTAACGAGGATGTCAACAGTAATCTTTGTTTACATGCGCTAAGCGTGCATCGTGCATCGCGCTTGCTGTGCTGAATAGAGACTAGTGCCGGTACTCGGACTAATGCTGAGATTTTCTGAGTGCGACCATACGAATCCCTAAAGTACTCAACATTCCCTTACTGCGACGGCACAGTTCAAACACATTCATCTTTGCGCGTCACGACTTAGTGAATCGACCTTCACCTGCTTCGTTTCACTACGCTTTTTATTACCGGAGCGAGTCCGTGCTCAGAGACGCTTCATTACAGCAACCCGAGTCGCCTTCCGCCTTTGAGACACTCTATCGAATACATCTCCTTTTGTCCTATGACCTTGCTCCATTACAATACCGTGTACAGCCCATACGAGCAATGATGCTCAAACATTCTGTCTTTCGCCCATTACCTTATGATTTATGAGGCTTGGGCCTTCTGGAGGAATCTACGGAACTCCTCATCAGTCTCATCATGTCGGCCTATCATCCACCTCCTTCCTTTGGGGGTCCCTTCAATGCACAGCCCCAATATCCTCCCTCGTCTGGTGGTAACAATGCTGTTATGCCTCCTTTTCAGTATCAGCATGTGCAAGATCCTAATGTGCAACGGCATGGTCAAATGGGCATATCTCCAACGCACTTTGCAAATGCATATTCTTTTCACTCGAATGCTCACACTTCAAAGCCGCCTATACCGAGCAATGGAGTGCCCAACACTTCGTTTGCAGGATACGGCTCGGCGCCAAATAGTTCGTTCCCAACACCGCCCTTCCCTCCTGTACCGATTCCGCCATATGGGACATTCTCGCACCCAGCTCCACTAATGCATCACCCGGTGACAAACATGGGCTTGGCGCAGCTCCCAAACAATCTGCCGCAGAAGCCACCGCCACCTTCAGGACCTGTAGAGCTACCTGATAAGGGATCCGAGACCCCGACGAATGCCGTCGCTGCTACTTCCGACTTGGAAGATGGGGAGCTTAGTGATGGAGAGTCCACTAAGTGTAGCAAAGAGCTCAAAACAGGTTACACAAGCTCTCCTCATCCGCCGGCGAACAAGGTAAATGAGGATCGTCAGCAATTTAGACGAGTCCAAAGTAAAAATGTTAACGGTGGATATCGTTCGCCAAACGGGAACATTTCTCAACATTCGCCGAGGAATCATCCACGGCCGAAACACTTTGGCCAGAGTCCGGCTCAGTCTCCGTCGGCTGACTCGCCCGGACCTACCAATTCTGTTGTTGAGAGGAGAGAAAATGGTCAAGATACACCAAACCGTTGGACTGGCCGAGATATAATGCACAGTAACGGACCATCTTCAGGCGCTAGGTACTCTCCAAAAACATCTAGTGACATTCAACAACAACCAAAAACACAGGATTTGAAACCCTCGCATCCGCCCGCTTCGGTACTACAGCCTACAAGTTGTGTCCGAAGTAAGGCAACAACATCCAATAGCGATCACAGTCTCTTAATCAATGGCAATCCGCTACCAGATACAAAGATAGCGACGGAGATTCGTGATCGTGCAAAAGCCGCATTGCAAGAACTTTATCCACATAAAATTGGGTACACCAAACTTGTACAAGAGGGGCTGGATTCAAGTCTTCTCTTAGAGCTTTACAATGAAATGGGTATCCAACTTGCTTCGCCTGTTCTAACTAAACTGAATGACATTGCGTCAAAGACTAGTGTCACTGGTGATGGCCTTACCAGGTCTGACAGGCCGCAGCTTCCTCAAACCAGCCCTGTCGCCACTACAATGGCGCCGTCTGCAAATCGTACTACAACTGCTCAGAATCCCGTCATGCCAGTGCGCCATGATCTTACAATAAAGCAGAAGAAGAATGAACAGAGCAGTGAATGCAATGCAAGGGATCAAGCTCTGCAGAGCTCACAGTCATCAGATGTTCGCCCGAGCTATCCGAAGCCGCAGGTTGCGGAAGACCGAGGACCTACAGTACCAAAGAAAGTCAGCCTTTTAGATGAGACGCCAGTAACCAACACCAATAGTGTTCCGGTTGCCGTCGTCACGATGGATACAAAAGTCGACGTGACAATGACATCGATTTCAGCTAAGCCTCCACTCTCGTCCTTGCCAAAAAACCCCGTAGTAGCTAAATCTGCCGACAAAACCCTGGAACGTAAGGATTACATCGCTCGAATGTTGGCAGCCAAGGCAGGCAAGCTCATGCCAACGTCGAAGGCACCCTCTCCTCCCACCACTTCTGTCACCCTCGGGGCTAAGACTACACCGCAACCACCGCCATCTGTTGACCTCCAAAATGCCAGGACTCCCGAGCAGCGTCGTCTATACCTTGGCAACCTGGCTCGTTCGACAAAAGAAGATGACATAAGGGCCATGTTCGGCAGCTATTCTATGTAGGCAATCCCTCAGCGTTCCCTGTTTGTCAACCTGAATCCGACTAACAGTTCTGCCCAGTGAGGAGATATCGATCCCATTCAATCCAAGGACTGCAGAAATAGTAGGATACGGCTTTGTGCAGCTTTCTACGGCTCATGAAGCTCAGCGTGCCATTTCTGAGCTATCGGGTAATATCCTGCATGGTCGTAAAATATCCTGTCAATTCGCTCACAAGCCAGAGGAGGCTTCGAAGGCTGTGGAACCCGCCGCGCAATCCATACCTCCGATCTCACACGAAGGTTCTCAGGATGCTTTGGCTGAGCAAAATGGGAGCGTAGAGGCAAAGAGGAAGGCTCAGACGGATCTTGCTCGTCAGAAGATGGAAGCTCTGAAGAACCGCACTCCGTCGCAGCGAGAGACCTCAGGTTCCGGCAATATTGTACCTCCAGCTGTTCGACCTCAGTCGCTGCCTGAAATTCCTCCCTCAGGCGCCTTCCACGAAAATTTGGCATCAGTAGCTCAAGTGAGTAATCATTCGCCAACGACACCACATGGCTCGTATTTTTCACCAATCAACGAGCGGCAGCCATTCAGCATTCCTGGGCTCTTTATGAAATCTGCGCGCCCAATATCATTCAAGAATATCGAACAGCCTATGGCTACTCGCTCAGCAGCGGCTCAGGAAACTCATCAAGCCACCACAAGCATCCTATCCCCTGATAGTACAGTGCATCCCCAAACGCTTTCAATTCCCATTACGTCAATCTCTCTTTCAAGTGAAAAGCCTGGCTTGCTATTCACAACCGAAACACTTGACAAATACGCCAACAGTGCCTCGAAAGTTAATGAGCCCCGAAAACGTCAAAGGGCATCTGACTTCATTGACTCTCCGCCAAGAAAAGTTAACAGGACACTAGGACAGAAGGAAGATGCCAGCGTCATCATTGATGTCAGTGAAGAGGAGGCCAATGATGATTCAGAAGACGACGCAGATGCGATGGACATCGAACAGGATGTCAACATCAATCCCATTTCGACACAGCTGGAGCACGATGAGTTGGAAACTGGCAAACAGAGGGCCATCCGAGACCTACCGCCTTTGACTGATTTTCCGGCGAGGAAGAAGATTCCTGACAATTTAGCTTTCATGACACCACCCGCAGTGCAGACACCTGGAAAGCTCAAAGAACCAGACGGTCTGAAACCAAAATTGAAGGAGATAGAGCAAATGAAACGGCGCATCGCTGAATTAGAACAGCGAAACAAGGCCAAACAAACATCCAGCCGTGCGCAAACCCCGGGGACTCCTGGACATGTGAAATCGTCACCTAGACCAGTCGAAACATTAGTAGAGGGGAACGAACGACCAAGATCTAGTGCAGGGGTGGAGGTGCCAGTTGGATCGGTCCAAGAGCATACCCAGGCTCATGCAAAGGCAGCCACACCCTCAGCTACAAAAAATACGCAGGCTATGGAGCACCAAGAGATAGAGAAAGATCTAGCCGTGGCCGTTTCGGAAACACTGCAGCTTGGCAAAAATGTTACCTCAAAGGGACAGCAGCAAGGCCAATCCGCGGATTATGACTCGGAAGAGCTTCGATCAATTGGAGTGGATCTTGATCGATCGAAGTCTGCTCAAACCACGTTGGTGGACATCAAGGTACAACTTCAGCTTGTCGAAGAGCCGATAAAGGAAATAGCAGACGCTCAAGCCGAGACCGATCGACTGCGGGCTGCTGAAGCAGCAGCAGCTAGGGCAGAGGAGCAACAACGTCTGATTGCAGACCAGCGTGTCAAAGCTCTAGCACTCGCCAATGCTGAGGTAGAGCGCGACCGGATTGCAGAGAGCGTGACCGGAGAAGAAGATCAACGTCGGCGACGACGAACGGACATTGAGTCTGGCTTGCCGATCCTCGATGCAGAGGTAGAGAGGACAAGACAAAGATTACAATCACTGCGGAAGCAGATGGATGAACTTGAAGATGAAGTTCAAAAAGGGATCGATGGTCGGCGTATTCTTATGGACGAGTTGGCCAGCCTTTCGCCTGCTCCCTCACCAACTCCCAAAGCATCGTCGCATGAAGAGCAAATTTTAGCACCTGCCGGCAAGCCAGAGATTAGGAGCGAGAAAGAGACACAAGGTAAGTAACTCCATCCGACAATAGCTTCGTCTACCCGTCTAGGGACATTCAACGCGCAGAAGAACCACTCATGGAATAGATTATGAATCTCACATTTTGGCGTGTATTTGCAGACTCGCAACCCGCTATCGACGATGTCCACCAACTAGTACTACCAGTTCTTAGCGAGACAACAATGACGACTAACGAAGTAGAAGTCCCTGCCGCAATGACTCTGACTGCTTTGTGTCCTTCTATACATGATATGGACCAAATCGGCAACGGTGAACTGGCAGAAGATGTTATGGATATTTCTCGAAGCGACGTCGACGAGGGAGAAATCACTGACTACGGCCCGAAGTCTCCGGATTTAGTAGATCAAACCCCTTTACCGGAAAGCGAAGACACCTACGAGCCGCCACTTACGATCGATCCTGTACCGTTGCATCCATCGACCTCCCCACAATGTGAAATTGTTTCACCTGTCGCTGAGTCGGATCCATCTCACGTTACGCCCAACGGGATCCAGGAAGACGTTGAACCGTCCCGTGATTCAAGAGCCAGCAGTGACTCCTCCCAAGACACTAATGAGTCAGGCGAAATACTGGCCGAATCTCGTAGCCAACCTCTAAATGATGATAGTGACCCAGATGATTATGAACCCCCAGAGCCAGCAACCCTTGTAGAAGCCCCAACACCGCTGTTGAGCCTTGATATTGATTCTGCAGATACATCCTTCTCCCCGCGAGATCCTAAAGCTCTCTCAGCTATCCCGTCACTACCCAACAGTATAACGTCAGCTCTTCAAGATCGCGTGGATAGCATCAACACAGAAATAGTGGACACCGACCATCCTACAGTACGTTCTCACTCTTATTTTCAGTGTTAAGCTAAGTTGTCATTAGGTTAATGACCGAGTCTCAAGCAGCAAGACTAGTCGGTTCACTCCGTATGAGAGTCCTTTAAAGCAATTCAAGTCATACCGGTACCACTCAAACTACGTTTCTGAAGTTTCAGAGGGATTTCGATCTTTGACCTATAGTCATGCAATCGAACCAGATAAGCCTATCTGTCGTTATGAAGCAGCAGGAGGCAGATGCAATGATGATTCTTGCGATAGTCAGCATTTTAGGGGCCTGGTTTTGAGTGGTGCGTTGGAAAACTGAGATGATCTGCGCTGCACATTTCTTTCGTCTAATACTCGTTTCCCCTGATTCCTTCGTCTTAGCTTCGTGCTTCCTTTCCGTCGAATTACTTGCTCAAGTCCGCGAGCTGACATAGGATTTCTAACCTTCGCAGATGACAAGGTTCTTGTTCAAATGGGAGCTACCCCCGCCGGCTTCTCACTGCAAGAAGGCGAGGCTTATGTCAAAGGCTTGAGACAGATCATCCAGGAAATTCGCGGTAGAAGAGTCAAGGACTTCAATCAGGTGGCTGCCGAGATCTCAGCCTACCGCGCAAGATTCCTGGGAGATGGCTCTAAGATTTTGCCCTTAGGGACATGACCACAGTCAGAGGTATGTCCTTCACGGGCTTGTAGAGACGTGCACCTCCTCCCGCCAGGAGTCTTGAATTTTAGGAGGCCCACCATCTCCTATAATTGGAGCTCGACACAACGAATATTTTATCATTATGACTCAAGCATATCACAGCCATGGCGACCAACAACCAACGTTTTTATTTCTACACCCGCACTTGTTCACATGTTTTATTATGCACGCTTCTCAGAGTTCTTTTTTCTCTCACAGATACTTCGAGCATAGCATCAAAACGGCGTAGGTAGCATGGATATACCCTAGCCGGCTGTTTTTGGACAGCCAAGGCAGGAAGAGCTTGAGAACCCAAGGATTGGTTAAAAACCAAAGTCTTACAACGAGCGTAATGTCTTACTCCTGCTACTATACTAAAAGAGATGGAACTGCTCGGGCGGGTTGCGTTGCTAGAAGACACGTTTTGAAAGAGCTGGACTTGAACCATAGCGATAATATCTACTGTAGCCCGAGGGGCATGGGGGTAATAGGCTCGTGAGAGCGTTCTCGGTTTAGCTGATAATCATAATGCAATAATTCTCTTCGCTTACGCTGCTCCCAAATCCGACTATCTGACTCAGTCAATACTGTGAAGAAGATGAGACTGATTCTTCGCTCACAACCCCAATCTCATCTCCTTAGCTTCAAGCTTTATCGTCGTGCAATTCTTCTAAAGTATCGATGGCGACTTTGAATACATCATCCTTCCAGCAGCAGATGAAAATCGGAAACTACATTAAGTCACAATGTACATTCCACAGCCAGCCAGCCATCTAGTATTGATCTCCTCCATATCGTTCCAAGGATGGTGTTTACTTATGGATA
>JAABUP010002956.1_pt1 | contig 31168 bp, 45 predicted proteins | sample 5559201 | NCBI WGS metagenome assembly JAABUP01 (sample SAMN10711887, study PRJNA513373) | rock metagenome | isolation source: Antarctica rocks | place: Antarctica
CATGTGCAGGTGATGCCAAAGAGTGCCTTCCCCAAGCACAGAGGCAACATTACATACCTGCCACAATAAAACAGCAGCCATTGATGAGCGTAGGTTCAGACAACTTGTCACTGCAAATTCAAAGCACTTGTAGGCTTGAGGCACAACTTTGCAGGGCAAAGACCATGTACCATTTGGGTCCTCCATCTTGGTTTCACACGCAGGCTTTATTGGCTGCTGCTGCCGAAACAATCCTTGAATGTAGCTCTGACTGGCTCTGGTACTCTGCAGCCCCCTTTGCACATCCTGCATGCACATGTCACTTGTCAGACGCTGCCACAGCACCAGCCATGTTTGCATATTGCTTTTCTGCTCTGCATTGTGCATACTGGTGTAAGCTCAAGGTAAGCCATGCTTCTAAACAGTAAGCTGTGATGGTGAAGATGACAATCATGACATGCAAGTTGTGCACCAACATCTGCATAACGAGCTTACCTGGCTTGATTCATCGGAATTGTCAGCAGGCCCTTGGGCTACACGGGTTGCATCCCATGCTGACTCATGTTTGAAGTCACTATCAGGAACTGCCTGCTGTGCCTCTGCATAGAAGTCTGTCTGCAGCTGCTCGACAGACTGCGCTCTGCTGCTGTGCCTTGCATATGAAGGAGCTTGCTCGTCCCATCCCTGCTCAATGCTCTCCTGCTGATGAGACAGCGAGGAAGTAGCAGGTCTGTCAACGTCCTCTGGCTCTGCAAAAGGGTTGCCTGTCATACGGCTAGCTGGAAGCTGCCTTGGAGCGTGGAAGCTATGAGCCTGTTGTGCCTCATACAAGGAGCAATCTGACTCAGCAGCCTGACTGGCGGGGTATTGCCGTGGCAGTTGGTGCTGATCCCATGCTTGCCCCAGCATGCCTGATTGAGACATGGGCGCTAGAGGCGTCCTGTGCTCAGACTGGGTTAGCATGTGTGCGTCTGCTTTCAAGCCAGCAATAGGGTTGTGCCTGCCTGTGACTGCAGACAGGGATGCAACTGACCCCCTGACTGACATGCCTGAGTCTTGAGTGATCTGCCGTTCTAAAGCTCTGAACTCTTCCAGCTCCAAGGCCTGTACACACAAAGGGTTGACACTCACTGTCTATGTGTGACACCTGACTAGTGCACAGTAAGGCTACATTGTACACACTTACATATACAAGCTCTGCTGTGTAAAAAGTTTACCTCTGCAGCCTGCTGCAATTGCCAATCTGAAGGGGCTGTCCCATTGTCTGCACTGCTTTGCATGTATGCTGCCTGCAAAGGATCATTATGCATGCTACCATCAGCATGCGGCCTGTCTTGTTGCTGTAGGCTTCTGCTGCCCTTAAGCCCTTGTGATGCTGCCGCTGGCTGATGTGCAGATATGTAGGGCTCATATGGCTGCTGGCCATCCCCATGTTCCTGCCTGCTTTGCTGCGCAGTACCTGGAAAGTGCACTAGGGCTGTGTCAGCATCCATTTCTGCTTCTTGGTCTGCTGCATATGTGTAGAGCTGGCTGTTCCCTTGAAGCTGTCTGTGCGCCATGCCAGCTTGATCATGCTGTCTGTTCGCTAGTGGACTAGGCTCTTCAGCATGTGCTGAGCTGGGGTGAGCCAATTGTGGCCAAACAGCAGGCATGCTGTGCTTCCCAGCCTGCTGAAGACCATTGCTGTCATGGGATAGGCTTGATGCTGGTGCATGTGGCTGTTGCACCGCCTCATCCTCAGCTTGACCTTTGATGAACCCACCTCTGGGCACATAGCGCTTCTGCTTTGCAGCAGCTAACCGAGTCTGCAGCCCTGTGCCCCTTTTCAGATAACGCTGCTTTGGCTTAGACTTGGACAGAGGCGATTTCATCTCTGCGGCTGATGTGGCAGGCACTGTCTTGCTTCTTGACGGACTGAGAGCTGGCTGTGTCAACAGCTGCTTATGAAGGACAGGACGGTCTCTCGGCATACTTTGATTCGCAATGCTCATATCATTTTCGTCCATGACAATTCCAGGAGTACAGTGCCGCGAGCAAGTTACTTTAGTTAACTACCACGGACGACAGTGCTACCACTGATCAGACCAGAATGCTGACTGGCCAGCGCTGCATGAACGTGCTTTGGCATGCAGTCGTTGATGCACAAAGAAGCTTCTGCAAAAGTTCAAGTCATGCGCATAGCTTGTCGAATGCAGTATATGCTGTGCGATGAGTCTGGCGATGAGTCTGCAATTCTGCAGTTCAAATTTGCCTCAAGGAAGTGGTCGCAGGGCAGTTGCCTTCGGCCCTGAAGTCGGCCCTGAAGGGCAAATTTTATGGGGAGGGGTCGATGGAGCCACCCTACCATCTAATCTACTGGGACCCCAACCAGCCTATGGCGCTGCCTTCCCTTCAAAGGTAGCTGACTTCGCGGGTAGCGTCTGCATTCCGAGCGCGAAAGCGAAAGGATCTAAAGCTCTGCTTGCTGTGGCACCATCACTCTGTTGTATCATCAGCGCACAGGCCTGCAACGTGTGCGCCTGTGAAGCACCGGCAAGGCGCGTAGTCACACTGGTGATCGAAGCTGCACTGCACAAATTGTCGACTTGATAGTAGCTCTTGCTACTGTGCCAGCACCAACGTTACATCAGCGACACCAGGACACGGAGTCTGCCTGCGTTGAAGCGGAAGCCAGTCACATCAAGTGTTGTCGTGCATTCACGGTCATAGCCGCGCGCTACAGTGACGGAGGTCACTCCAAGTTCGACTTGATCGATTGGACGCATCCTAAACGTTGTTGAAAACGGATACACCTGATTTGACACTGCGGACGCACACCATATCGACACCACAATGTCAGAAAACGTGAGTTTAACACAGGCACTACCTGCAGAGTTTGGCCAGGTCCTGACTGGCTCATGGCTCCCTGTTGACCTTAATTTTGTGATGTGAGCTTTGGCATGATAACTCAGCTGCTGTTCGTGTCTTTACAGGGAAGTGCTTACCCTGTTTTTGGGGGTGATGAGCCTCTCACACCTACCTCACAGGTACACAGTCCTGCGGTACACAGTCCTGCAGTACATGACATCTTGTAGCAGATCTGTTGGGATGTTGAATATTGATTGTTCTGCAGTTGGGACCACCCAGCAGCTTTGGTGGTGGCGAAAATGGCACACCATACACGCCTCACCTAGAAGCCTTGGCAGGTCACCAGGGCAACTTTCAGGCATGCCAGTGCCAGCATGTGATATAAATCTGCTCCTGTTACTGCTTGTGCTGCTTTCAGACCTCATCAAGCAAGGTCATGATCGCAGGTTGATAGCTTCAATAGACATGCTAGCGGCAAGAGCGGTAATAAACTCATTGCACGGCTGCCTAACAAGCTATTTGGCAGCAAGAAGAGCCCCAGGACACCCTCCCCCTCTTCTGGGGGCCTAGTGCCCTCACCGTCAGGGAACAGCATCACGTTAGATGACATGCTGGTCTACCAAAATGTGAGCTGCCAACCCATGCCCTCCCCCAATACTCTGTGCTCACAAGATGAAAGCTGACAAGCCATGCCTACTCCCAAAATGCTGTGTCCACACAGCTTTAACAACTGATCAGTTCATACCAGCAGGCACTGCCAATATGATCCAGGGCGTTGAGGCACTACTAAAATCTCAACCACATGCACAGTTTTGGGCGGACCACAGAACATGTTGCATGACCATCACAGTGCATCACCAACATTGGTCTTGTCTTCTTTGCAGGACAGCATTCCCACATCACTGCTGAAGCTCAGCGCAGACAACTCCAGTCGAGCTGTGAAAATGTTTGCTGGGATTCAGCGGTACATGGATGAGGGTCAAGAAGGCCTGACTACAGCCCAGAGCATAGAGATTGTGCAGAAGCTGCTGCACCAGGGACTCAAGCGACCAGAGCTGAAGGACGAGCTGTTCATGCAGCTGCTGAAGCAAAGCAGAGGCAACCCCAGTCCTCAAGCTGCAGGTGTGTTACACCCATAAGAGACTTCTTTGTCATGTTTGTCTGCACAAACATGCAGCTGCTGCATCTGTCAAGCCTATGTGTGACCCACTCCTGCAGGACCAAGGTGCAGCAGAAGCTTGTTCAGTGTATGGTAAGACGTATATGTGTCTGCACCTTGAGGCAGGCAGGCAGGCATGTGTTTTGCAAGACAAATGCAGCCACATTATCAGTCAACTTTGATGGCCAGCAGACAGCTGCAGGAAGGCTGTGAATGGCCAGAAGGTTGACATCTACTATGACACGTATGATTTAAACAGCACAAGTGACATTTCATGGTGGATAACAAGTTGTACGGCATTCACAGCCTTTCTGGTGATCACAGGTGTGGCAAAGTTCTGCTGGGACAAGTCACTCCATGCTACTTAGGTGTGACTTAGATTGGTCAAATCCAGTACATGACGGCCTTCATATCATTCACACACTTTGTGCAAGCATGCTCATAGACAAAATATGTCCAATCGTGTCGAAGCTTCATTGGATGGCAGCAGCCTGGGAGGCTGTGACAGCTTCAGCACACAGCCTCCTGACAGGCCTGATCATACCCTGTTCCACACCTCCGGAGGTGTAACAATCTGCAGTGATGTAATAGTCTGCAGTGGTGTAACAAACTGCAGTGGTGTAACTGACAAGAAACATCGGACTGTCTTTGCTGCAGCAAAAGGATGGGAGCTGTTTTACTTGGTAGCTTCTGCCATGCCGCCCTCCAAGGACTACGTGGGCCTGGTCTCAGAGTATGTCCACACCGTGACACATAATGAGTCAGAAGAGCCAAATGTGAGAGCCATGGCTCAGCGTACCTGGAACAGCCTCAAACGCTCTGCCAAAGCAGGTCCCAGAAAGACGGTAAGCATGCTGGGAAGCGTGTGATGATAAGTGCGTGTGAAGCTTAATGCCAATGAGATCTGCTAGGTCTCTTTTCCATGCATGCTGCAAACATGGACTGTCTGATCTGCAGCTAAAGTTGGCAAGGATTGCCTGTGAAATTCAACTCTTGCAAGCATGCTAGCTTGAGTGCAATTCTGCAGCAGTCCAGCTGTTGCCAGTTGCTGATCTCAACATGCGTGCTCATTCAAGTGCTGAGCAGCCTAGTGTGCACTTGAGCATGCATGATGACATGAGCTGTGGTGGCACTGCAGTTGCCCAGCGCAGATGAGTGTGACGCGCTCATACATGACCGCAAGCTGACGGCCATAGTGTACTTCTTGGATGAGACCTTTGAGGAGCTGACGTATGATGTCACTACTACTGTCCTGGAGGCTGTGGAGCAGCTGGCAGGCATCATCAAGCTGCAGAACTACACCACCTTCACGCTGTATGAGTCCAGGAGGGTGAGCTGACAATTCTGCATCATTCGCAGCATCTGCTAAAAAGCTGGTGGCACCCCTGTGTCAGAATCATATTGGCGTGAGATGGCGCTCCTGGTTCCCTGTTTGCCGTGCTTCACACTGCTGCTGAGTTGCATGGCAACTGCATGGTACTGTCATTCCCCGTCAGTCAGTCCTACTAGCCACAAAGTTGCGTCTCTGAAATTGGGGTTTAAAGGTCTGCAAGGCTTGCACAAGCAACCCTGCAGACATCAGTAACAATGCAGCCTTGAGTTACTGCATCTGCTGGGTGAAGTACATCATCCAACATGATGGGCCCTGTCCTGCCTGCCATACTCACCAGAATGGCCTCTGCTTGCTGTTGATCAGCATGACAGAGAATATGAGTCATGTGGAAATCTTCCTTTGCAAAGTTGCTCATCGTTGCAGTGTGATGCAGGCAGTGCATGTGCAAAGCTTTCATGCCACAGCTGCTCAACATTGCAGTGTGATGTAGGCAGTGAACAACAAGACTGACATGGGCCAGACCAACCCAGATGAGCACATGCTGCTGGATGACAACAAGTACATAGCAGATGTGCTGTACGAAGTGAAGAACAGCAAGCAGAAGGACTTGCAGCAGAGCAGGCTGCTGTTCAAGAAGCGCATGTTCAGGGAGACAGACGAGACCATCACGGAGGCCCAGTTTGTCAACCTCTCCTATGTTCAGGTAGTATGCTTGCTCACTGGCATGCCATTGGGCTGTTTCTCTGTGCATTTTTGAGAACATGTCTACCAAATCGATGACGAGGGTTGGGCTGATGAGTCTCTGCCCCCACAGTGCTTATCAACCCTTGTCTGGAACTGCAAGATATGTCACTGCTGTTGCTTGTGTCTCTTGACAGCTGCTGCATGGTTGTCTTACACAGCAACTGTACGCGGGTCACGATGTTGCAGCCAGTTTTCTTGCTGTGGTGCCACGTTTTCCTTCACATGCAATTCTTATTAAGGACTTACTGGCCATCGTGTGATTTTTGAGTCCGCTGTGATTTGCGCATTGCAATTCTTCAAACTGCAATCAAGCAGTGTGTATGGTGTTGCAGGCCCAGCATGACTACCTGCAAGGGAACTACCCAGTGGTGAGGGAGGATGCCTCCCAGATGTGTGCCCTCCAGATGCAAGCTGACGCTGGTCCCACCATACTGGACCAGTCCGATGGCTTGGAGCCCTACCTGGAAAAGTTCATCGTCAGGCAGGTAAGGTATCACTCTGTGACTGTGACCCAGGTATGGTCTCACTTTGTGACTGTCACCCAGGCATGGTATCACTTTGTGAGGTACGTTATCACTGTGTGACTGTCAGGCTGGTATGATATCACCTTGCGACTGTCAGGCATGTGTGGTATCACTTTGTGACTGTCAGGCAGAGGCCGCCAATCTACCAGAATAGAATGGTAGCGTGGTATGGTATCCCCTTGTGGGTGACAGGCAGGTATGATATCACCTTATGACCGCCTGGCAGGTATGGTATTGCCAAACGATCGAGCAGCATTGCTTCAATCTCCATGACAAACACAGTCTGCCTTTTAATCAGCGGCCTAACACGCAGAAGCCTGTTGATTGTTTGGGATAAGTCAGGTGCATGGCAGGTGCATGGTAGCACATGCAAGGCTGCCTGGTCTCTCCAGCAGGCTTGCTGTTGTCTACTGGTGGCCAGCCAAGTCTGCTGCCGATGGAGACTCCCACTGCGCATCTTTGTGTTGCCCTGTGACAGCCAGAGTCAGAAAACTGACTGATGTTCCTGCAGTTGCTGATGACTCGGCCCAGGGACGAGTGGCGGCACGACGTGGCCTCTCGCTACAGAGCGCTGGAGCAGTTCTCCAAGGAAGATGCGCGCTTGCAGTTCCTGCGCATCTTGAGATCCCTACCATACGGTATGCCGCTGCTGCTGCCGCTTGTCTCATTTCACAGCACACACACACACACACACACACACACACACACACACACACACACACACACACACACACACACACACACACATATCAACACTCACAAACAGCAGTAGTCAGTTGGGCGACCGCTCTTCTGTAGGGTGGTAAACTCTCCTTTCTCCATTGGCAGCATCCTTTGAAACTCAGGCTGCAGAGCACACACACATTTACAGACTCAGATCAGTCACAAACAGTAGCAGCAGCAGTTAGCAGTCAGCGCTTCTTTGGCAGTGTACTTGCCTTTCTGCATTGACAGTAACTGGTAGAAGTCAGGCTGCAGAGCGCACACATGCACACACATACACACACACACAGTACTGTCGGATGTTTCAAAGTCGGAGTCATTCAATCCTTCATTGCTGATGCTCAGAACAAGCATGTCTGGAGGGAGCTGGTTTGCATCGCACATATCTGATGCCAGCTGGCTAAGCCTGCGCGTTGATGATTACTGCATGTGGTTAGTATGTAGAATTAAAAAAATGACATGAGTATATGAAATATAATTGATATACACTTATCAGAATTATGGCAGCAGTCAGGATCATGTATCTCAACGCACCCTTGAGGGCAGCCAAAGACCGCCTGCTTGGCGACAAGCTCGACACCATGAATCAAAAAGAAAAGAAAAGAAAACATGTACGCCTTTCAGCAATAAGTACAGAAGAGCCTGAAAATGAGGTAGTTTGGACTTGCCTCTGGAAGGAAGCAAACTCCTCACTCCACAAGAGGACAGGCAAAACATGCCTGTGCTTCCAGCAATTTGAGCTTGAGACTGTTCTCCTGCTCTGGTGACACATCAGCAAGAGACTTACCATGCTGCCTGTCAAGGTGCCAGTCTTGTCAAAGCACACCACCGACATATCAGCAAGAGGCGGACCACGCTGCCAGTCAAGGTGCCACTCTTGACAAAGCACATCAGCAAGCAACTTACCACGCTGCCTGTCAGAGTGCCAGTCTTGTCGAAACACACCACCGACACATCAGCAATGGTCTTGATCTTCTCAGCCTGCAGCACATGGATGTGCTGCCTGGCCAGCTTCCTCGCACATGTTCCCTGCAACACAACAATAATAACAATCATAGTAACAATAACAATAACAATAACAATAATGAGGGTAATATTAGTAGTAGTAGTAGTAGTAGTGATAATAATAATTAATAATAATAATAATAATAACAGCAATAATAAAAGTAATGATAATAATAATAATAATAATAATACTCATAACAACAATAACAATAATAACGCTTTCCAGCTCATGAGTGCAGGACAAGTCTTATCTCTCCAAAGCTGTTTGTCTGCCTGCAACATAACCATTTGATCTGAACATGTTATGGACGGCCCCTCCACCTTGTGGGGACCCTGCTGCTGTGAGCCCAGCTGTGACAACTTAGTATACACTCTGCTTGCTGCGTCTGACTTGAATTCTTTCTTTGGCAAACTTTTGTTGTGATCATCATTGGCTTTACCAAGCTTCATAGGTATGACTGTTGCTTTCAATCTTGCAATCATTCATAGTATCATTCCTGGCGTTGTTACTCACAGGATTACTGTGATTGTTATGTATGACGCTAAATATGTACAGTCACGGTGGTGGCACATTCCAATTCTGCAGCACTGTGTTGCTCTGGCCATGCAAACAGCACAAACTGGCCTCAGCAGGCCAGTACCAAAATTGCCCTTGTACCTTGAGCTACACCTTCTAATGACGGCTGCACACCAGCTCCGATTTTGCAGTGAGGCCCTATTGCTTTTTGCACCAAGCAAAATGTATGTGTGTTGATGCTGGGCAGCCCAGTAAAGTACTTGGCTTCTCATTAAACTGACGCCAAAAGGCGTAGTCTTTTCTTTTCTTTTCTTTTCTATTGTGTGTTGATGAGGGGAGGAGCACTACCAGTGAGAAGATGAGAACTGTTGCCAGTCCAGTGGGGGTTGTTTGCACCCAGCAAACTGTGTGTGTGTGTTACTGATGGGGAGGAGCACTACCAGTGAGAAGATGAGAATTGTTGCCAGTCCAGTGGGCGTTTTTTGCACCCAGCAAACTGTATGTGTGTTACTGATGGGGAGGAGCAGTACCAGTGAGAAGATGAGAACTGTTGCCAGTCCAGTGGGGAAAGCCCCGAGGAAGATGTTGGCAACCCTCTTGACCACGTCTGATGGGCCATGATAGTATGTGCGAGCCCTGGTGATGTACAGCACAAAGATGCCAATGTGTAGCAGCAGTGCAAAGGCACAAAAGCTGAACAGATCCTGCAGGCACCACATGCTTGATGGTTTCATTTGGGTTGCGGTGTATAATGCATAACAGCAGCACAAAAATGCCCATGTGTAGCAGCAGTGGGAATGCACAGAAGCTGAACAGCAGTCATGATATGCTTGTTGGGGTCAGTTGGATTGTGGTGCAATATGCATGGCAGCTGTCTGATGTACAGCATGAAGGTGTCAATGTGCAGCAGCAGTGCAAAGGCACAGAAGCTGAGTAAATCCTGCAGGCACGATATGCTTGTTGGGTTCATTTGGATTGTGGTGCATTACACATGGCAGCAGCATGAACATCCTGATCTGCAGCAACAATGCAAGTCCACAGAAAGCAATAACATGATGCAACCACAGCATGCTTGTTAGGGTTCAGTTGGGCTGTGGTGCATGGCAGCTACAGAATGTATAGCATGAAGGTGCCGGTGTACAGCAACAATGCAAGTGCACAGAAGCTGAACAGAGCCTGCAATCATGATATGCTCGTTGGGTTCAGTTGGGTTGTGGTGCATTATGCATGGCAGCTGTCTGATACATAGCATGAAGGTGCCGATCTGCAGAAACAATGCATGTGCACAGAAGCTGAACAGATGCTGCAACCATGACATGCTGATTGGGTTCAGTTGGGTTGTAGTGCATTTTGTGTTGCAGCTGGCTGGTGCACAGCACGAAGGTGCCAGTGTGCAGCGACGACGCAAGGGTACAGCAACCGAACACATTCTGCAACCATAACATGCTTGTTAAGTTCAACAACGGTTTTTGCTGAAGTATGCCTGGGGCATGGCAACTACCTGCTTGCCTTGTTGGCTAGATGCGTCAGTGAGCTGATATGAACAAAAGCTGCAAAACCACGGCAGCAGTGCAGATGTGTGCAACTAGTGTAACAACACTGCAAATGCCAGTCCTGTTGCGTCAAGATGCAAGGCCATCCCAGGTCACAGTGTCCTGAGGTTCTGGCGTCACAGCAGCTGGCTCACCCTGAGGAAAGGATCCTTGTAGAGCTGTGTGTTGTGTAAAGGGTTGGTGACCTGCCGCAACATATTTCCCATTGTTGTGCACAGCCCTGTTCTGACCACCATCACCAGAACTTTGTCCTCAGCATTGCTCTCATTCCACACCTGTCCAACATGCTGACTAAGCCAAAAGCTAAGGCAAAGCGCATTGGCAGCTGACTCAAAACAACTGCTTGCAGACTTGTCAGGTGGGCAGTTGTGCATGCTAGTGCATGTTCTCAGATCGTGGCTGCGTGTGTTTCCCTGCTCAGCAGGGCTTGTTTGCTGCATAACGCTGCCAAACTTTTGCAAAAAGCAGCAGCCAGGGACCATCAGATGAGCAGCTTACACAGCTGAGTTTGAGGGAAGTGTGATGCTTGTTCTGTACCTGCTGAACAAAGGTACCAGCATGTACTGTACAGGTATGATGAGTGTCCGGGTGGTAGCCGTTAGTCTTCATCACTCCGCCCTCAGGCACAAAGCCAGACTTGCGCACCTGGGCAGCCTGCAGCAGAACTCCAGCAAACGCTCAAATCAAAGTTGTACTGAGTCACTTTGAATTTCCACAAGCTGGTTGTTTTTCACAACGTAAATTTGAGCTTAGCCTGTTTGTCACGAGTGTGACTGCAAGCAGTGTGTGGCGTTTGCCTATGCTACAGACAAGTGGAAGGTGCCCTGGTTGATATTAGGATTGTGAGGCACTTTACTGGCAGATGACAAGGGACAGCGATGAGCAGCATGCCAGACAATGCCTTTCCTGAGACAGACAATGCCTTTCCTGAGACAGACAATGCCTTTCCTGAGACAGAAGGTCTCCTCTTTTGCACGGCATCATTCTCTTATCAAGGCCACTTTTGTGTTCAGCACAATCACAAGCTCTCAGCTGGAGCGCATGGCACAGACATCATTCAAACTCACAGACAAATGAGCTATGGAGTACAAAATTGGCAGGATCTACCAGCAAATGTCGTTCCTTGTGTGTGTACAGGGTTCTTCACCATCTGCACAGACGTCAAAATGCTCAAGAGCACCATGCACACAAAGAACCTGTGCATCCCAATCACATGACAATCACATGACATTTATTCTGCACTGGACTATGGCCCTACATGTCTTGAGGTTATAGGCAAGATACCAGCCCCCCCCCCCCCCACCCAAGAGCATGAGCCCCGACCTGAACCCTACACCCTGACTTCAAATGTTATGCAGAGCAAGATGCAGGCACACGATTCCCCTGAGAGTATGAGCCCTAACCTCAAACCCTGAACCCAGCAACATGAACCCTGCACCCATATCTAATGCAGAGCAAGATGCAGGCACATGTAGCATAGCTGAGGTGAAAGGCGCAGTGCTAGCGTGTCAGGAGGCTAATTTCCTGCACTGTTACAACACACACCTGCCCTGAGAGCATGAACCCTAACCGCGAACCCTGACTCCTACACCCTAAACCCATACTTCGTGCAGAGCAAGATGCAGGCACACACCTCCCCTGAGAGCATGGACTCCTCCACAAGGCAGTTGCCTCTGAGGAGGACCATGTCGCAGGTGGCCTTCCCACGCAGCAGCACCACCACATCCCCAGGCACTAGCCGATGCGATTGTACAGCCCTGCACCAGTGGTAGTACTGTGTATAAGGTAATAGTGATACACACTAACCACAAAAAATCAAAACAACAATTTATCAATTCTGTTTTCCAGCTCATGACGAGCTAGATACGTCCAGGGCAAGTGTTGGATCAAGAGAGCAGCCGAGCCCAAGTGGAAGCTGTCGTTTGTCCAGACATGTACCTTTTGGCTGCCCATGGAATTTGCAGGGATCACCAAATCGTCTGAGGTGTGACATGAGGTGTGCACAAAGCACACACACCTTGTGCAGACAGAACTGTGTCTATAGTACCTGCCTTAGCTCCTGATTTCCAGGCAGCTCATGCTTGATGTCGGCCTGCAGAAGCGGTCTGCCAAGGAATGGACGACATCAAAGTTCATGCATGTGAGGGTCGTCAGCTCATCTGAGCCTTACCTGTACAGGCTGCTTGTTTGATGCTGGTGGGCTATAATGCAGGCTCCACATTGCACAGACTGGACAAGCCCCAACTAACAATAACAGTAATACCAACAACAATAACAATAACACTAACAATAACAATGATAGTAACAATAATAATAACAATAACATGCTCAAAAATGCATTAAATACATATTATATGCATTGTAATATAGTAAAAATGCATTTTCTGCCTGCAGATCAACTCGACAAGATCAGCTCGACGACACCAGCAAAATGCTGATGGTTAGTGATGCCTCTGCCAGGCATGTCATGCTTGCCATAACCCTTGGCCCAAAGCCCAACAAAGTTATTTATTTTGACAAAAGTAGAATTATTCACATCTGTTTGATAAAAGACTACAATTCTTCTGTTGACCCTGGCCAAGGAAGCCATCGATGCTGCAAAGCTGTAGAACCTTGGTGCTTTGGAGGTGCAAATTGCCTCTTTCAGCTGCTATTATTCCAGCTCTGGGGCAAACCACTGGGGGTAAATAGTGTCCTGCTAGGCTTGCTGACTTCACACAAAGGCTTCAGAGGCACAGAGGCTCTTAGGATGCAAGAGCACCAAACAGACAACGCTGGAAAAGACAAGAAAAGAGTATGCCTGCTGGCGTTGATGAAGAAGAGTCCCAGGGTGACGTAAGTTGGTCTCCCATGTGACAGCCAGTGCTGTGTGCACATGTGACAGGGAGCAGGCCCTGGGTAAAGGCCCTGACACAGAGCCACCAGGCAACAAAATGAAAATCTGTCGTGAAAGCGATATGTGCAAACAGAAAAACGACAGAGCCTGGCACAATGGTGACTCAGGAACTGGATCCTGGGAAAATACACAATTTCCATGCATAATAACTGATCGAACACATGCGTCAATGCATGATTGAACGTATGCATCAGTGCATGCATGCACGATTGCGACCAGATGCAAAACTCATGAGTGTGTTGAAGTGCATGACTACATGCAAGCTCAGGTTCATGTACCTACAGTATGTGGTGAGTAAAAACAAGAGTGAGGCAGTACCTGACAAAGCCAGACAAGACCAAGGGAACCACCTGGCGTCGCCGCACAGAGTTGTACAGGATCATCTGTTTCTCATGCAGCCTGAATGTGGCGAAAAACCCCGAGGCCACAGTGATGAAAAGCAGGATGGCAGCATATGGGATGTAGTTCTCATAGAAGTTGAACCCTAGCTCCAAGTACTGCATCACACAGCATGCTCAAGTCCGGTGGATGCTGTGTAACACATTCTAGAAGAGAATTCTCATTGTGTATTGTAGCGTGTTTGACATGAAGTGATAGGGTTGCAACATGTGCAGGGAGGCGTTCATATGGTACACAGGCAGGTAAGCAGCTAGAATCTTTTGGATTTGAGCAGTTGCAAGAACAATGAGCATATTGAGGGGGCTCCCGTTATGATTGCTGAAAAGCATGTTTTTTTTTTTTTTTTTTTTTTGGCTGGCAAACCCACACCATATTGGAAGAAGACATGTGTGTATTGAATGCATGAATGAATTGGGTCTTGTTTACCACAGGCACGTATGCTATGTTTGACTCTGTATGCAGCTGCTGCTGTACCTGAGCTACATATACAGGGTACATGAGCAGGCCACATGCCATATACATCAGACTAGGCCGGCCTGTAGCCATGTCATTGCTGCCGTATAGGCGTGCCCTTGCTCTTCTTGGCCATGTGCCAGCAGTGTTGAATATGCTCCAATCAGCCCCTGAAATGCGTTTATGACATGAAAATGCTGCCTTGTGAAACATATGTACCAGGTTTGACTTACAAGTAGTGGGTTGTGTAAGGTACAGCAGCCGCTGCATGTGCTGCATGCCCTTACTGAGGTCTTTCACTTGCTCAGAAGCATGCAAGAACGGCACAAAGCATTGGCTTGCAATGGCTGCATCAGGCTTGCTGATGCAACATAACCCATACGGCTAAAGCCAAAGTCAGACATGACCTCATGTCCTATCCAGTAGCCTGGTCCTTCACAAAGTACATCTGGCAGCATGAACACTCAATCATGAGCAGCAGCAGCAGCAGCAGCAGCAGCAGCAGCAGCAGCAGCAGCAGCAGCAGCAGCAGCAGGACTGTGAGCTGCATCACATCTGTTACCTTTGTCAATGAGCTGAAGAGCCTGTCTGGCATTGTGGATTTGGAGAGGCAGATCACGTGGCATGTCAGGCAATGCTTGAAAGTTGTCAGCAGAAGCACTATAGACGTAGACCACCAGCAGCACCATGAGAACACGCTGAAGCCGCACTCCAACGTCATGCCTGTCGACTGTCTGCACAGCACGTATTAATATACGTGCTGTATTAAGATTTACGCTTTCTAACGCATGATGAGCTAGGTACATGCAGGGCGAGTCTTGTCTCTCCAGAGCAGCACATGCACTCTGGCTGTTGTTCTCAGTCAGGGGTCATGCATGCTCTATATGCAGCTGTCTTGACTGCGCTGGATAACTGAAAAGCCTTAATCAGAATTTTGTTGCGACTGGATTTACCCCTTGGCTGTACAGTAAGGCTATTTGTGTTGGCTGCCACCAGCGCAACAATGTGCCCCACACAAAAATTGTCACGTGATCTGATGTGGTACTTGAGAGAGTGCATTGTTGCAAGCAGTACAAAACAGCATTTGCCACCTCAAAAAAAATGCAAATGCAAACTTGTGCAGTGGCTCTCAGATCACATCTGAGTTGCCAAGCAGTGACTCACCTCTGATGTTTGGGTTTGAAGCTCATGGTGCTCCTTCACTTTAACCAACTCACAGCGGCCATTGATTAGCTGCACACAAAAGTGTCATTTTTGAAAGATGTGTTTGCAGAGACACAGCACGAGTCGTCTTATAGGACAAACACATCAGCATACATTGCAGCACATGTAGAAAAAGTTCAGCAAAAGCTCTTTCTGTGTTTCAGCTATCCCTCAGCACTTGCTTTTAGATCCAACTGCTCCTGACTTGGTTGAAGAATGGTCACCTTTGCCTGAACATACTGTGCTTGACCCAATGGGCATTTGTGCATTGGCCATGTCAGCACTTGTGGGTAGAAGTAACCAAAGATCCATATGAGGCCACCTGAGAAGGCTGTGAGCAATATGTATGCTGTGAAGCTCCATGTGCTCGTTGTGTAAGCAACAAACTCCTGCACTACCTGCATAGCACAACCAGCGTTGTTAGATCGGAGATCAGACAGGTCAGCAGCAAGTGTAGGGTGCACATCTGGTGTGATCTGTTTCTACCGGTGCGCTTCTAGGGCCGCTGCTCTCGTCCGAACTCGTTTCTCGCGCGACATTGGTTGGATCACTGCTCATGTCTGCCTGCTGCGAGGTAGGGATAGTTTCTGTGGCCTTGTGCACGTTCACAGCTTAAATGGCAGCACCAAAGCAGGTGCATCGATATCTATCCTGCTTAACTGTTGGCTCAGCAGCTGAAGCTAGCCCAAGCACGTGGATAAAGTGTTCGAAACGCAGCGTCACCGAGCATGAGTAGAGCTGCAGGACTCTACGGCAATTGGTGCCAGTCAATCACACGCAACTACAAGCCCACCATCACGTCGTGGTGAAGGTCGTGCACGGGGTGCAGACACAGGAGACGCGATTCGTCAAGCAACAGGTGGCCTCTGTCAAGAACGGTCAGGCCTTTACCCGTACTTCACCATGCATCGTGCACACGTCGTTGAAGGATCGTTGAACGTCGTTGGACGTCGTTGAAGGGTCGTAGAACGTCATGTTGACCGAGACAACCAGACAACAATTCAATTTCTTGAAGATACTTAAAATTTTATGTTATCATGCAAGTAAAAGCATCTGCTGCCGGTGATTGGATCACTACTGTGTACGGCGTGAGACAGTGTACAAGCCAGCGATGAAAAGTTGTGGGGTTCTGCTAACAATGGATATGAAATGCACCATCACATGCTGTGTTTCCACATCAATTTAGGCACAGTCATGCCGATTGACTGTGCTTAAAATGAAATGCAATTGCAAAAAGTAAAGCTTCCATGTCCTCACATTTCCTCCGACATTGCAAGACTGTGTCTGCATTCATCCTGCTTGAGAGTAGTGCTGTTATCTACATCAAATGTCCAGCTTCGGATGCGTATATACGCCTGTATATCCGTATGTTAGAGTATGTTAGATGAAGTTAAATTAGTCTAATTGCACTGCCAATTGATGATCGATCCTGATTATACGCATATGCGCATGGGCATCTACCGCGTCTGCGTAGATGGCCGGCAAGCGTAGATAACAGCACTACTTGAGAGGCAAATATGTGCAAATATGTATCACGTGGGAGAGACATTCACTGTCGTTTTTCCGATCACATCGTTGGGACCTTGTTCCCTACTTCTGGGAAATTGAGGCCGGTTCGGTTGAGAAAACACTGCTTAGCTGCAGCTCAACCACGCGCAATTAAGTGGACTTAGTGGAGTGCGCAGACTGCACACAGAGTTGTGATGTGCAATGTCAGATGTTTAGTTGTAGTGGGCACGCTTTCGATGCTGCGCTTACACAAATAGCGACATCTTGCTGTGAAGAATGGAAAGTGATAGCGGTCCAAACCGCAAGCGAAAAATGGCTGTACAGGCCATCCTTGACAGGAATGCTGAGGTTATACATGCTTTGCACGGTAGGCCCGCCCGTGGCCTCGCTGTAGGCTGACCATGTTGCTCTTAGCTCACATTCTGCTGTTGAGCGAGTAGGTTCCAACCATGTTAATGTTCATGCTGCAGCTCTACAGCGAAGCCGCACCGATCTGGATCCTAGCGCTGTCGAGCTCAGTCTTGCTCAGGAAGTCAAAGATAATATGCTATCATTAGCGTTGGCTCATCCACCAAACGTAGGTTTACGTTATATCACAAGAGCGCCTGTAACATACATTGGCATATGTTTTTGCTTTCTTGCTTTACCAAGAAACAAGGGTCACCATCCAGCATCTGGTGCATTGTAGGCAATTACAGGACCTGCAAAACGAGCAAAGACTTTTGTGCGCACTGTGCGTCACATGGGCCTTCTGCCCATCAAGCAAAAGAACAAGCCATCTGCAGAGAGACAGCTGCCACCTAATGTTGCCAGTATGTTGGCAGCCAACCGCAGTGCTAACCTTGGACATCAGCAGACTCTTAGCAACGCTGCTACAAGGCTAGCAGAAAGTGACTCAAAGCTGCCAGCAGCACTGCATCACAGTGCATCAGCCAGCAGACTTGTGCCGTTATCAGGGTCTGTCTCACAGATTCAGGCAAGTTCTGGACAGGCCAGATGCCTGAATGTCAATTCTGACTACAATAAGCAACATAATATGCATATGAAGGCAACTGCCCTTCACTGCTTGTTTGCCTCATTCCCTCTGCTGTGACAATGGCTTGTCTTTGCTGCCAGCCACAAATCCCAAAGCCTTGTGCTTGCCCTTCTTTGCAGTTGAGGCTCTGAGCCCAAACGCCAATCACAGTGTTGGAAACTTCCATCGGCAGACTGTAACACAACATTCTGTGTTGTAGGCTCCAAGCAACCCTCCATTCGAGAGACAGGTGCCACACATCAGTCAGCAAGCGCAGCCGCGCCCGGGCATTACTGACCTCCAGAAAGACAATCTCCAGCGGACACTTCGCATGATCAGCGAGATTGCGCCTGGCAAGCGCCCTGATGAGATGTTACTCAGATACGTCATGTCTAAGGCTGAACCCATGGAGCCTCACAGCATCAGGATGATAGTTGAGGCCTGGCATCAGCAGCATGAGCAGCAGCTTCTGCAACACCACCGGCAGCAGCTGCTGCTGCAACAGCATCAACAGCAGCTGCAGCAGCAGCAGCAGCCACAGCGCCAGGAGCAAGGCCAAAGACCAAGGAGCACAGCCACAGAAATCACCGCGGCATCCTATGATCAGCAGACACACGCTCAAGCTGATTCTGATGACGTGAAGCAGCAGCCGATAGACACACAGGAGTACTTGGATAGTTCCAGCATGGATTCTGACTTTGAGCAGTCCAGCAAAGACCAGTCCGAAGATCAGTTGGGAGCTCACACAAGCTCAGCTGAGCACTCAAATGATCAGGCGGCAGGGCAGCAGAAGAAGACACCCTCCTATCAGGCTGATGGGCAGCAAAGGGCCTCTCCCCTTCCAGCTGAAGGGCAGCAGAGAGCCTTTCCTTGTCAGACTGAAGGGCAGCATGCCCATTCCAGACAATCTGCCCTACAGCAGGGTGCTTCAACACACCTGCAGCGTGAGCATTCAGGTGGTCCTCGTGCTCAGCAGCGACAGCAGCAGCCGAGTCAAGGGCAGCTGCAGGGGCAGGGCTTTTGGCCTCCAACATCCCTGCCCCAAGACCCTGATGCAAACTCAAACCCATTGCTTCAGGAAGGCATGCCTCCCTGGCAAAGGCAAATGCTGCGACAGGCCCATGCCCAACAGCTTGCCCTGTCACAGCAAAGTGATGGAGCCCGGTCTCTCGCCCATGTGCTGCAGCAAGTATCAGCCAATCCTGTAGAGCCCCAGGCACAGTGTCAAGCCCAAACAGGTGAATCTCAACAGGAGTCAGTGCCAGACGCTCAAGCTAAACAGCGCAAAGCTGAGCAGGGGCCCAAGCCACAAGCTGGGATGTTGACAGGCATGCGGAAGGGCAGTTCCGCCGAGAGCCCCAGGGCTGTCACGCACACACGCTCTCCCTCCCTGCAGCGCAGTGGCAGCCTGCAGAGGGATGAGTCAGTTGGCCGCAGCCTGCAGAGGGATGAGTCAGCTGGCCGGGTGTCACTGGATGCTGGCACGCCTCCTAAGCCAATATCCGCAGAGCAGGGGTATCAGTCTCAGCGGCTTCAGACGCATCATCAGCATAGACTGCAGGGCCAAATGCAACAGCCCCAGTCCTCACAAAGCCAGCTGCATGAGTCAAGAGATCAGCAGAGCCGGCCACTGTCATCTCAGGGAGCACAGCAGGGGCACTTCCAGTCTCAACAGCCCCAGCCCCAGCAATCTCAGGAGGGGCTGCCAAGTCAGCAACCCATTGCTGCCAGACAGGCCCCACAGCTGAGTCATCTGTCCAGGCTGGCATCCATGTCAGATGACGCACCAGGTCAGCAGGATGACGCAGTGCGATCTGAGCTGCATGCGATTCAGCAACAGCTGCTTGCCAAGTCAAGGTCAAGGAGCACTGAAGCAGACAAACAGGTATGCACGTGCTCAAACCATTGCTGTAACCAAGTCTTTGCTGCACCTCAATTACTACCAGCACCAAACAGCATTGCTTGCGACAAGTTTGCAGCATGTCTGCAACGGAAATGTTGGCGTCAGTGTATTCAGCTTGGGTGCATTGCTGTCACATGTGGGTTAACAAGGACTGTGTGGCTGTCATAGTCAAGACACTCAGCAGCACAATGTGACTTGGTGCGTTGAATGTCTTGAAATCTGTGCTGTCATTGGACTGCTAGACTTCTGTGCTTGCCTTTGACTTGGAGCTGCCATCAATTTGACCAGCCCAATGGCAGTCTACAATTCGTAAGAAAGCTCAGCAGAACCTCAGGCTTGCACCATCATGCATCATCATACCATCGTAAGACTGGCTGCTGACTGCACCATTATGCATCATCATACCATCGTAAGACTGGCTGCTGACTGCACCATTATGCATCATTGTACCATCGTAAGACTGGCTGCTGACTGCACCATTATGCATCATCATACCATCGTAAGACTGGCTGCTGACTGCACCATCATGCATCATCATACCATCGTATGACTGGCTGCTGAGTGCAGGCAAAGGGGCAAATGCCTGAAGCACTTCCAGCATCCAGGCTCAGGGCAGGAGCCAAAGACCTGCTGAGCCAGATGCACCAGCAGCAGGCAGGCAGCAGGCCGGCATCTCCCTCAAGCCAAGACCTTGCAGATAAAGCAGACGCTATGTCCATGAGCCAGGCAGCACCTGGGCATGCACAACACCTGCCAGCATGGTTACAGACCCAGCAGCAGCAGCAGCAGCAACAGCAACAGCAGCATCCGGCTTGGCAGAGATCATCAACAGAGCAGGCGGCAAGGCATAGTGATGGTCGATTTCAAGATGATGCGGCGGCAGGGCAGCAGGGCACCCAGGTGAAGCCCCAAGGTGCGTCAGTGGGGTCAGGGTGGGAGCTGGCAGGGTCGTCTCCAGGTGGGCAGCTTTCGTGGAGACAGTCAGGTCTGCAGTCAGCTGGGTCAGGGCAGTTGCAGTCAGGGCAGTTGCAGTCAAGGCTGTCAGGGCAGTTGCAGTCAGGGCAGTTGCAGTCAAGGCTGTCAGGTCAGCAGCAGTCAGAGCAGATGATTTCAGGGCAGTTGCAGTCAGGGCAGCTGCAGTCAAGGCTGTCAGGTCAGCAGCAGTCAGAGCAGATGATTTCAGGGCAGTTGCAGTCAGGGCAGTTGCAGTCAAGGCTGTCAGGTCAGCAGCAGTCAGAGTAGATGATTTCAGGGCAGTTGCAGTCAGGGCAGTTGCAGTCAAGGCTGTCAGGTCAGCAGCAGTCAGAGCAGATGCTGTCAGAGTCCTCAAGCCTGCAGTCTTCTGGCTCTGGGCAAATGCAGTCAAGGCAATCAAGTCAACAGTCTTTGGGGCTGGGGCAGTCTGAGCTACAGTCACATGGGTCAGGGCAGCTGCGCTCAGGCCTACAGTCAGCAGGGCCAGGGCGGCTGCAGTCAGGGCAGAGGCATTCAGGGCAGCTTCCTGAAGCTGTCAGGCAACAGGTTGCACGTTTGAATGCCCTTCGTGCCGCTGAGCGCCAGATGTCTGAGCAGAAGAAAGCTTTCGCAGACAAGCAGCAGCAGCAGCAGCTACCAAGTCAGCACCCACCAGCTTCTACCGCAGCTTCTCAGGGTTACTCACCTTCCATACCTAGCAGCTTGTCAGGTGACATTCCTGTCATGAACACAGGCATGCCACAGCAAATGGCACAGCTTACATCCCTACAAAGGGCGCAAATGCTCATTCGGCAGCATCAAATACAAGCAATGCAACTGCCCAACAGTGTAGGGCACCTTGGAACTGTACCTGGTGCGTTTCCTGACAGTACGACCAGTCGTAACCTGGGTAACAAGCCTGGCACTGCCACCGATGATACATTTGGTGGCCAACTTGGTTTATCACCTGATGTGCCACCTGCCAGTATGCCTGGTGTTACGCCAAGTAACAAGCCTGGTGGTCTATCTGGGGATGCAAATCATGGTCTGGACCGGCACACCATGGATGTGCAGCGCCAACTGATTGCATCGCTTGCGAGGGACCCCAAAGGCTCAGATTGGGGTCGGCCCAACCCAGCATTTCTGCCTGCGACTTCTTCTTTTAGGCCGCCACAGTCTCTTGGGTCTCCCAATGCTGCTTTTTCGTTTCCTGGGTCAGATTCTTCCCCAAGGTTGTCACAGTCCCAGGAAGTGGCGCATTCTCGGTCAGCATCCCCAGCGTCGTCCCCACGGCAGCCTCAGCCCCTTGGGGCTCAGATGCATCCCCCTGCTGCTGTCCCCAGGCAGATGCAAACCCTAGGGCTGGACACAGCCCTGGGAAGGGTACAGGCTGCACATCCCACCCATGAAGATGGCTTTTCCAGGTAAGATCATATTTTAGGGTTTAGGGGTTAGAATATAGACATCAGTGCAAATTGGATATCATGCACCACCGCTGTTGGGCTTTCTGTGTGGAGCTTGGTAGCGTTTCGAGCGAGGTCAATGGCCAGAATGACACAATCTACAGCCACAATGTGATTGTCTCATGATGCACGTAACACCGAATTGTCGTGGTGCGTTATGGTCAGAGGCAGTGCTATACCATGCATCTTTCATGCATATGTGCAAATGTTATGTGTGCAAGCAATCGTATGTTTTGAAATTCATGTTTTGAGATTTATGTTTTGGAATTCATGGTGCCATTGGGCAACAAGTTTACACCGGAATGTGCTTGTATCTGCAGGCCGGGGGCGAGTGAGCCTGGCCCAAAGGTCAGTGCTGTTGATCAACAGAGCAGCTCTGAGACCTTGCTCAATACTCAATTGAGCCCCCAGAATCATGATTTCATCAGTTCTCACGAACCCAACAAACAAGTCAGTCCTGCCCCTGGGCAATCCCCATCAGCCACCGCTGATCCCAGAGCTGATCCCAGAGCCTCAGAAGCTGTGCCAGCTGGCAGCGCCCATGCACATGGCCCTGAGTCTACCACACCAGCGGACAGCGTGACAAGCGGCCTGGCATCGCAGCTCAAACCTCGGCCTGAGGTCTCAGGTGACATCGCTGAGTTGCAGAGGCAGTTGCAGCAGATGCACTCACGCCAGGGCAGGGCAAAAGCGGCAAAGCCCCAGCGGCAGGGGCAGTCTCAGAGCCCAGCTGCTCAGAGAAGCAGAAGTCTCACCGCCAGTCCCAGTGTCAGCGGCGAACTCAGTCTGAGTGCGAATCAGAGTGCGAGTCTGAGTGCCAGTCCAAGCCCCAGGGCTGTGAGCAGAGGCCCTGGCATGGAGGGCAGAAGCCTGAATCTGGATGCCAAGGCAACTTCGCCTTTCGCTCAGCCCAAGGCATCCCCAGCTCATCAGAACAGGTCTCCAAGTGTCGGCCATGATGCATTCCTGAGTACACAGAATAGGCAATCCCCAGCTGCTCATCATAAGTTGCCTCTAGCACCTCCTTCTGGCCTGCTTGTGCCCTCTCACATGAGCAATACATCTCCTGCATCTCAGCTCGCAACATCCTCAAATGATGCGACTGCAATGCCAACCAAGCAGCGTAGGGCATCCCCAGCAGGCTCGCCAAGGGCATCCCCAGCTGCTCAGCGCACCCAGTCCCCAGCTAACCATCCAACTGCAAGCCAAGCAGCCCAACCCAGTCTTGCTGCATATGCACAACCCAGGGCATCCCCAGCAGCTCAGCAAAGGGCATCCCCAGCTCCTGAGCATGGCCCACCTTTACAGGCAGAGCCGAACATTGCAGGCGCATCAACGCAACATGCAGGCAGCAGGCTTCTCACATCGCTACCTTCTTTCATGGCTTCGCATGGCCAGCTGGAAAGGCAGCTGCCAGATCTGTCAAAGGAAGCACTGGCCAGGAGCATGGGTGCACCCCCACCAGCAATGGGTGCACCCCCACCAGCAATGGGTGCACCCCCACCAGCAATGGGTGCACCCCCAGCAGCAATGGGCACTGCGCACTCACAGACAGTAGCCAACAACATGTCTGGGTCTGCATCAATCAGTGGTGCTGATCATGCTCAGCAGGTACTGTGCATTTGAATTGACCTTCGGTGGTGTTGCTGCATAAGAGACCTGTTGTGCAGTGTTATTTACAGCTCAGCAGCGCTGCTTTGCTCATGCAGAAAGAGGCTTTGTCTGATACTGACTCTGATATGTTTGTATCGTTCACGCTGCATTGTATTTCCACAGACATGGTGACATGCACAGGAAAACAGACCCAGTCATGCAAGCAACCACGGTCATGCTCATGTTCATGCTCATGGTCATGGTCAACCATTGTCCATCGCGAAGCTTACATAGCATCTGTTCCCAATGCACCAAACAAACCGGGAAAGCTTCTTTGCAGAGCAACACAAGCAAAACTTGGCCTGCTTATTTTGCCTCCTCTTCAGCTGCTGTCCCAGCACCTTTCAGTGGTCCATCAATGACCAGTGCCATGAGGGCAAGATCAGGCAGCCCTGCAATCAGGGCTGGTGCTGGCAGTGCTGCCCTGAGGGCTGGCTCCAGCAGCCCTGTTGTCAGGCATGTGTCCGACAGCCCTGGCTTGAAGGCACACCCATCCAACTTTGGTGGGGCTGCTCCAAGCGGCCCTGGCACCAGGGCCAGATCCCCAAGCCCTGCCGTCAGGGCTGTGTCAGGCAGCCCTGACTTCACAAGTAGGGCTGGTCAGCTGAAGATGCATGCTCAGCATTGATAGCATGAAAAATTGTCACTGTCACTCAATGCAAGCTTGATGGGTCATCTGAAGCTTGTCTGTCACAGAGCTGTGTGCAGAAGCTCCATTTGCAGTTGTGTAGCTCAATAAGGGTACAAGCCAGGCAGCCAGAATTCAACTGCTCATCTTGCCAGGGGTCACCTCAGGGCGCCCTGTCATGCTTTGCTTGGCATTGTCATTTGCTGAGTCATGGCATTGTCATCTGCTGACTCGCCGAGTGCAACGTGCCTTCAGGGCAAGCTCTGGGTCACCAAGCAGCTGCTGTACAGCCGCACTCCTCTTCCCCAGCGCCGGGACCAGGCCCTGGGGATCAGCCCCAACCTGTCCCAGATCCTGCAGATGATCAGACAGAGCTTTGACCAAACTCTGCAGATGCTCAGAACCATGGAGCAGCTTTTGCACCAGCACTGTAGGTTGCTGTATAGGCTGCTCAGGTTGCTGAAGCCAAAAGAGGCAACAGGCAACTTGGGACTGGCGCCTCATTGCTGGCAGGTGGCCACCCCATGCAGCTGCCCCCCCCCCCTCCCCCCCAGAGGCAGGGGGTCAGTCCATACAAAGAGGTCCACTTGCAGGCAGCATGCTGGGTTTGATGTTGCAAGCACCACGGTGAGACATTTTTGCCTTTGTTGGGCATGTTTACCACCAACATGCTGCAAGCTGCTGTTGTTACCCTGTTTTGCTGTCACTGCTCAGCAAGTGTTTGTGCCAATGTTGCAGCAGAGAACTCATGCTTCTGACTTGTAAAAAATGGTCCATCTTGCTGTTAACCTTATGTGCATGCTTGTGCCGTCTGCTTGCCATGCCAGCTTTCTTTCCCCTGGAAATCTTCTCAGGGATCATTGTAATGTAAGTGTCCAAGTCAGCAGGCGGTCATCAGCTCTGTTTGCAAAAGCCTGGTCCTGCTGCAGAGTTTGGTAGAAGGTAGAAGTTAGAAGTATGCAATGTACTGCTTTTCCAATGATGCACATGCTGTCAGCAGGAGCAGCAGGCGTCCTGTTCGTGTACAATAGAGATTGCCAGAGTCAGCATGACAAGATGGTGAGGCAAGCCGTAAGCAGTGCCATGATTGGGTCATGATGAGCCAGCCAATACACAAACGAAGGGACGTGTTACACAGTCCTGATAGTGTCATTGTGTAGCGCTAAACGTGTAGTTTGGACCTCAGCAGTTGATGTTCAGCATCTCTTGAAAACTTTCCCTTGTGATTGACATAACTTATGCTGGAGAATCGTCCGCTTTAATTAAAGGGCTTGTTACCCATGAAATGTCAATGTTTTTGATGACCTTGAGTGGATCACCAGACCTAAAGATGTGACCGTTGAACGTGTGCTCGTGAAAGCATGCGTGGTTCAGTCCAACAGCCAACATGTGCTTTCAAGTGCACAAAATGCTGTGCCTCAACAGTAATCCAGTGCTTCCTTCATAAATTGTACAAAATGATGTGTCGGAGATCTCCAGATGTCTAGACAGCATGAGTACACTGTGCTTGGTGAAAGGTTTTTTCCACCTGAGGTTGCATCACTGCAAGATCAATATCAAAATGTGTTCTGTTGCTTCCGGGCAACCTAGTTTGCAGCTTCCCTAATGCAAGGAGACATCCTGCCCTGATGTGCTATGTGTGCCGCTGTGATGTTCGTGCCATTTGTGCATCAACTAGTCATACACATTTTCCTCCTGATTCGTTTGGAGGGTAAGATCTCCCTTAGGATAGGCTGTGCAGGTCAGCAGGAAGCCTTTCTCTGTCATAAAGTCTTCCAAGAAGGAGTTGGAGTCCTGCACTCCGATCACTTGATCAAACTCGCAAGCTGTGTACGCAGGTGTGATGTTGCCGATCGGTGTAAATTTCATATCGGTACCTGGTCTACTTGACTGATGTCACCACTTGCTACCTTTGCTGCGCAGCTCCCGCAAGACCCGGACCGGCAGGAGTACGGCAGATCCAAGCCAGCTTCGTCTGCAGCGTCCAGAAGATAGGTGTCCTCGTCACACTCTATCTTCTTCTCGCCGTCTGGAGTGTCCAGCGTAATAGTAAACGCCATGGGCCGCGTGCGCAGCACGTTTCGAGCAGGCTGTCTGCGAGATGTTAGTGCAAGCGTTGCATGCCGACGAACTGCACAACGAAAACTACATGCAGACTTGCACGCATTGTTGGACAAGCAACTCATTTTTGTGATCTGACAAACTTCTGACAGGGGCGTAAATCAGGCACGAGCGATTGCCTGTGTGGCTTTTAGTGCAACGGTTCAATGAGAACCATTGCATGCACAGCTCAGGGACCTCGTCGGTTCGTATTCCTCTATTCCTGCAGCTCTGTCACTTGACTTCAACAAGCTCGGAAGGTGACAGGCGGTGCTCAGAAGGTGACAGGCGGTACATGTGCTTGAAAGGAGGCTTTGCATCAGGTTCCAAAGAAATGACATGCTCAACACCCCTATCAGGAGGCAGCTCACATGATTCAGCAAACACATCAGCAAACAGTGACTTGATGCCATCAAGCTGCTGAGTTAGTGAGAAAGCAGTATCAAGTGCAGCAGCAGAAGCAGGAGATGTGCTGTCAGATGTGACACTGGCAGACCCACTGGAAACATCAGTGTGAGGAAACACTGGAGGGTTCAACTTGACCATAACGATAAAACTTACAACAAACACAACCTGGGGGTACAGCACGCTTTAACTGTGAAGCGTTAAGCAATAGCTTCTCAAGATGTGGGAGCCTAGCAGAAGCTGCAACAGGTGCTACAGGGAACCTGAGAGTGTGGCTGCAGTGTGGTGAGTCAAAAGCTGCTGCGCTGGACAGAGGACGCAAAGTGTAAGCTTTGTCATGTTACACAAGTGTGCAAGAACCAAGGTGATAGAGTTTGTCCCTGAGCTGTCCATAGACTTTGACATTGTTTTAGGGAACAATTAATGCCTAGCACATTCTTCGTCCTTGCTTGTCTGCCTTGCTCCTGCATCACGAGGAGAAGCTGCATCATAACGCATGGAGAGAGACCACAAAAGATGAGGTGCACAAAGTACGCATGGCGCATCATACTCAGTGCAAACCTTTGCAAATTCTGAGCAAAGCGTTTTCAGATGCAACAACATCAGCAAGACGGGGGTTTTGCAAAAGTCACTCCTTGTCTTGCATTGCTGGTGCAGCCAGTTGTGCATGCTGTCAGCATTTTGCTTTCAGTCACATTCATTCAGCGGTGGGAGGCAATTGCATGTTTGTTATGCATGCAGCCTGAAATGAACGCATGGCACATCTCACACCACAAGAGGCCAACAGTGGTGGACATAGCATGATGGGATTCTGGCATGGTGATATATGACAGGCAGACATGTCAGAGCGCATGCATACCTCATGCTGTAGTGCATTCAGATACTGCAGCACAGCAAGATGCTCAATGGTGCTTGAAACTACATGGGGTGTCTGATGAGCTTCTACTGCTCTGCGCTTGGCAGCTCGAGAGCCCCATACTGCTCAGGGATCACTCTCGGTGCATTCGTGAACTTGAGCATCTGTCATGTCTGCCACCTGTCTTCTTGCAGTCTAAATGGCTGCTTTGCACTGTCACCAAGAGTAAGGTCAGCACAACGCGTCGCACATGGCATTCATGATAAGCATGAAAGCCAGAAACTTCTGTGCTAACCTACTCTTCTTCCATATATGTGGGCACTGAAGAGGGTTTGCTGCACCAGTCACGGCAACAGCCAGATCAGCACATGGGCGCGAAGACAGCAGAGCATGTTGCGAGAGTAGGCCCACCCAAAGTGAAGCCTTCCATCGCTTGGGATACCTACAGAGAACCCAGGTGATGATTGAGCAAGTGACACGCCTAGCTGACAGACAGTTGTTTGACGTGATGCACCTCAGGGAAGATCAAGATCGTAGCGTTAAAGTCCGTGTACACGCCCTCGTCTTGCAAAGTGCGGGAATGCGTCTGCAACACCCATCACAACTACAGTACGTTTCAAGGCGTGCGGACTTCCGGTGCACAGCTGTACAATAGAGTCGGGAAGGCTGCGGACTCAGTGCATGCAACATGTCAGGTGTCAGGACACTGCTGACTCAGCAGCACATTATGGAGGCTCCAGACTGGACCTCCCTTCCCTGAAGGTCAGTTCGATGAATACATAGCTAGCAGCAATAGTACTTGCTGTGTTACAGACGTCTGGCACCCCGCCTTGCGCACAGTGCATTCAGACCAGGCCGAAACCAACCATAACGAAAGCACAGCCTTTATGGGCAAGGTTCTGACAGGTTTGAGTATCGTGTGCGCCTAGCGAATGCACTTTTGTCATGGTTGACTGGCAACTGACTTCTTGTCTGCGCACAGACAAACTTTTCGAGCTGCGCAAGGACTACAAGCGCCTCGAGATTCCTCGTGCAATTGGTGTGCCATACGACCTGCTTGAAGCGTGCAATCCTGAACCAGCTCTACAAAACTTGTCTTGCGGCACCGTCATAAGTATAGGTACGAGGTTGGGCGCCGTGATAGGGGTAGGCCACGCTCGCAGCATGTGTTCCTGCAGGAGGCCGTTACACAGTACCAGAAGGGGACACCTTCGGTTCTATTGCTCAACAGCTCAGCCTGCTTGGACGCAGAGTAACTTCGTACGAGCTTATCAAGTACAATTACAACATCGATCCAGAATACATTCGTCCAGGCCAAGTCCTCGTTGTCCCAGCAGTACGTGGTGAGTGCAAAAGTAGATTGTGCTTCTTTCCTGGCTGTCGTCTCTAGTGTATGACTATGTCTTCACGGTTGGCAACACCTTGCTGCAGGAGCAAAGCTTGACTGAGCTTAGCTTGCAACAGATATGCCTGACCTGACACGCAATCAAGCTTGGCAAGGTGTGCAGCAACGTGCTCGCTGAGCATAGTTGTTGCAATAGAGCGCTATCTCAGTGCTCCCAATCTCGGACATAGACATACAAATGGCTACAGAGCTTAAAAACCTCCAGTTCTATCTTTGCAACCACGCTTCCGCGCATACAATTGCACGTCTACATCTTTTCAAATGAACATGATATTCCAAGCAGATTGTTGTAGTGGTTGCAAACACATTTGCCCAGAGAGCAAAAGCTTTTTTAAATGTGCTGTCAGGTGTTGAAAGATCAGCACACCCAAATAAAGGTTGTGTGCAACCAAGCTCAATACTGCAATAGCCAAAAAACACCCTGCACCAAGTGTGGCAGAGGTCAGGCAGGTGTAGCAGCAAGTGTAGATGTGGTCTTTGACCGTGTTGTTACACACAGTTGAGCATGCAATGCATGAGCAACAAGTGAAGTAGCAGGGCGGTATGGAGTGTTACAACTCAAAGGGGTCGGCTACATTGGTCCTGCCTGGTCTGTATTCGCAGGTGAAGTTGAAGCCTTGTAGGTATTCGCTTCAGCGAGTCTGTCGCCTTGACAATGTGGGTTGAGTGTCAAGGAATGTGTCAGGTTTACGATTAGCGACCAGGTTAAAGGGTTTGCCATCAACATAGCACCGGAAGGCTTTCAGTGCTTCAATGACAGCAAGTAGCTCTTGCTCAGTCATGTGATAATTTTGCTCAGCAGGCACCGTTTTCCTGGACCAGAACTCAATAGGCCTACCTTGTTGGATGAGCACAGCACCAAGACCAAACCCAGAAGCATCACACACCAGGTCCTCTGGGCAGCCCCTCAGTCAAAAAGGTGTCCCCGAGAACAATGTCAAAGTCTATAGACAGCTCAGTGACAAAGCAAGAGACGCGCGAGCGAAAGGCACTGATGTGCAGAGTGACTTCGGCAATACCAAGAAGAGGGCTTGAATTGCCATCAGCTAGTTCGAGAGTGGCCTCAGTAGGCTTAAGTGTCAGCTTGCCAATGTCCAGTGCCTTTGTTCAAAGTAAAGTTGGCAGATGCCCCAAAGTCCAGAAGCATAAGGGCATCCTGCTGCTCCAAGTGACCTTCAAACAGCATGTTTATAGGCTGATTAGAGACAGCAACAGGAACAGAAAGCACAGCTGAACGCTGATGCACAGTTGCCTTGTGCAAAGGGTGGCACTGTTGACCAGCAACAGATGGTATGTGAGTAGGTAACACAGCATTAGTGAACACGTGTACAGGCCCACGAGTCCCAGCCATTGCATGACACTTGCCAAATGCAGTAGGTGCATCAAATAGCAAAGATCCTGTACGGTATGTTTTCAATACACGCATGCCATTCAGGAAAGGACTTGCAATGCTGCAGGCACAAGATAGGCGGCAAGAAACAATGCATGCAGTGGTGCTTGGTGCTACTTGCTTGCAGTGCAAGTAATGGTGCACACACTCAGGAAGCAATGTGAATGAGGCGTTGACTTACACGTGACCTCATTGCAGTTCAATCAGGAATGATATAGAAGGACTGCAAATCGAAGAGCAATGTGCATTGTCACCACAATCATTTTGCAGCAGCATCCGAAGTGAATGATCTGCCAGACAGGGATTGCAACTCTGAAAATAAAGGCTGCAACAAGCGTCGATCTTGCAAATGAAGCAAGTCAGATGCACATTGTGCAGGATCTGCAGGACGCTAGTTTAGAATACCCAAAGGAGTGCAAAACAGGATGAGGCTTTCTAAGCACTTCAGCAGTGATAGTATAAACTTGCAGCTAAACTAGGCATCTGTAATTGCTCTCGGCGTTGGGCAGGTGAAAGAAAAAAGAAGAAGAAGAAGAAGAAGAGGAAGGAGGA
>JAABUP010002957.1_pt1 | contig 31149 bp, 30 predicted proteins | sample 5559201 | NCBI WGS metagenome assembly JAABUP01 (sample SAMN10711887, study PRJNA513373) | rock metagenome | isolation source: Antarctica rocks | place: Antarctica
CCTTAGGGAATGCTTTGCATGCAGGAAGCAAATCTTGTCTGTATGAATTCACTGAACTGAACTTCTTGTCTGTTGGGTCCCAGTTGCCCCCCAGGACATTAAATATATTGATTGATTGAACCCTGTCAGTGACTAAACCGCCCACAACGTGCTCGCACGTGCATTGACGAAGTAGTGGAACGACACCGACAGCATCTTTTGCATTCTGGCTGTGGTTGCAACTGCGCGCAAAAGCTGGAGACTACCCCCAGCATTCTCGCAAAGTCGCAATCTGATTAATCTCAGTTGGTTCAGTGAGACGTCAGCAAGCGACGCCGTTCCAAAAGGTCACATATAAGCGGGTATGAGTCAAACTTTAGCACCGTTGTCGCGTCAATCAACGCCATTCGCAAGCTGTATGGCCAGTTATCACCAAATATCTTTTACCGACGCAACAGAGCACTTCACATGTACATCCGTTCTGTTTGTAGGGAGCGACCTGATTGACGGAGTGTCGTTGCCGCTGCCTCGATGAAGTTTTCTCAGGCCTTGAAGGCCAACAGCGTTCCGGACTGGAAGCATCACTACATTCATTATTCACGCCTAAAGAAAATGATATTTCGACTGGAGCAGCTGCAAGGCAACGCCCCTCTGAGTCCTGTGCCTGAGCACAGGCAATCCTTGGATTTCACCAATCCTTCAGCACCCCTGCTGTCCAGACAAAGCTCTTCTTTGCTGGCAAGGACCAGTTCAGGCCTCGAGCACGGCCATATTGACGAGCTGATGTTTGAGCGGGAAATTCATGAGGAGCTAGCGAGAGTCAAAGCATTTTATGTTGAGAAGGTGCGCTGAATTTCCCTGCCACTGTGCATGCTGATAACAGGTCTCTTGCGCCTGGCAGGCTTTTGCATTGAGCGCTCATCGCCATATACACTCCACTCTACCAGGCTTCTTTTCTGTTGCACACAGTATAGACAGCATACAATGCACCTGCTGGGCAGCTGAATCGATAAGGCTGTTGTCAGCCCTGTATGTTGGCTGCATCATACTTGCTGTTTGAGTGCAGCATGATGAACTGGACGCAGAGGTGTCAGCAGTGCTGACGAAGGTTGCAGCAGCAGAGAGACGAGGCATCTCCGGTAGGTCTAGTGACACCTGCTTGACTGCTGGAGCGATCAGAGACCATCATAGCACTCACATTGTCCCAGCAAAGCATCTGTGCACAGCTCACAACTTGAGTGAAGGTAGCCAGCTATGTATGTCAGAATAACAAAATTGACAAGCCCTACGTCAAACACAGGGTGTCCCTTTTGGTTAAGGTTGCATCATTTGCAGCAGAGGCAACATCACATTGCACACACCTGGCCACAGTACTAAACGTGAATTCAAGAAAGCAAGCTGTCAGCATCAACATTGGCAGCAGCAGCAGCAGCAGTCACTTCACAATACAAACAAAAACGTTACGCTTTGCGGCTTTGATGAAAGACAAGGAGTCCCTTACCACAAGCAAGAGCAGCAGCAGTACCATGGCAACTGCAACAGCAGCAGAGACCTGACTGCAGCAGCAGCGGCACCTGAACAGTTGCAGCTGCAGTAATGCTTTATGGGGCGCTTCTGATGGCCATAGCAGGTGCTGCATCAACAACAGCAGCAGGAGCGCAACAGTAACAGCAGCTGCAGCAGTGTTGCTGTACTCTGTTTTGGAGCCGAATTGAGCACCTGTGGCAACATATCAGCAATATCTCAGCAGTGCTGAGATTTCCCTCATGGGTGCTTCATTAGTCATGCACGTCTGACTCATGCTGGTATACTAGTAAGTGAATGATGTTGATGGCAAAGATGGGCGTGCTTCAGTCTGGACCTGAAAAGGTGAATGACCACAATAGCTGGCAGCAGCAGCAGCAGCAGCAGTGCCTTTAAAAGCAGCAGCTGCAGCAGCAGGACATACATCAACACAATGCAACATTACAGGCACACAGCGTGGTGCATGTCTGCGTTTGGTCAGACACAGAGGGGTGTCCACGACCTGACATGCAGCTGCAACTGATGCTGGTGTATGCATGAGGCGCATCAAAATGTACTAATTGTGTAGCAGCAACCACAGGAAAAGGGAGAGAGATTTACAACTTGGCTGATCACATGGCCTGCAACTAGATGATGTTGAAGCTTGATGTGATGTATGTGCATGTGCGTGTGCAGGACCCGGTCATCAGGATGTTGAGGGCGGTCAATCCTTACCAGAGGAGCAGCGGATAGCGTTCTGGAATGATGTGAATGTGCCTAGGAACATAAAGGAACGCCTCAGCGGGGCCCTTACAGACGTGTACATCCAGCTTGACAATCTATCTAAGTTTGTTGAGCTGAACTATGATGGCTTCAGGTAAGTGTGATTACCTAGTGTATGGGTGGTCAAAGTGTGATTATCTGGTGTACGGGTGGTCAAAGTGGCTGGAAAGATGAATGTGCTCAGCAGAAAAGAACAACAAGAAAAGACTACCCATTGCAGCATTCATTGATGTATGTGTGTGCTCATCATTCTGATGTTGCTATGGCTGCCTTTGCATTGCATCAAAAGTGCATGCAGGACAATCCCTACGATTGCTTGTACATTCTGCCTGCTGACGCTGAATGTCTCAACTGATCGCATGTCAGTACTGGTGCTGGTCAAACTTATTGCACGACAGCTCAATCAAACACAGACACAGATGTATCTGGGCAGCTCACCACAAGAGAAGGCGTGTGGTCTTCTAAGCTAAGGCCTAAGGCTAAGGCCAAGGCCTAAGGGCTAAGGTCAAGGGCTCAGGCCAAGGGCTAGGGCCAAGGGCTAAGGGCCAAGGCTGTGGTTGCGCTGCAGGAAGATCCTGAAGAAGCATGACAAAATGACCAACACAGAGCTGTCAGGGCGGCTCATGCCCACAGGGACTTCCCACCTGGCCTGGCGGCGCTTGCGTGACCAACATCGATTTGCAGCTTGTGCTTACCAACTGCACGACCGGGGCCGATCGATGCGTCAGCAAGGCCCTTGACCCAAGGGCACGACTTTGGCTTGCCACCGTCGCCCCGCCAATCAGTGATCACGCTGTCCAGGACGTGCTCCTCCACCAGCACCTGGCCTGCCTGAGCGGCACACAACAGTCGAGCTGCACGGTTCACTGCTGAGCCAAAGTAGTCTGCCCGTCCAGTGGTGCCGTGGGGGCAGATCTTGGCCATCATGCCTGGAACTATACCAACCTACAAGTAACAGAGAAAGTCACTGATGCCATGAATGACTCATGGTTGTTACATACCCAACAAAGAGCACAGCAGCACACTTTGCAACTTGAGCAAACCTGCACTACATGTTGCACAGACTTGTATCATACACTGTAAATCGTCACCTTAGCCATCAGTCCTTTCATGAGCAGCTGACCAGAAGTCGTGGACCTCACTTCAGCTGTGATGTCATGATGTTCTAGAGATTGTTCCCAGTCCACCCTGCAGCAAAGCATGCTGCCTCTTGCACCAAGCTTGAGCAGTAGCCACATCCGCAACTCAACACCGCTCATGGCTACTCGGAAATGAACAGATTGCAGTCTTTTCACACCAATTGAAGCATCTGATACCACTTGTAACAGCCACATTATGGTGCTAAGTGGGAAGAACTCATTAGGTACGCAGTCAAAACAACTTCTCATGCTTGCATGTACTTTCAATGTTCAACTATAGCATTGAAACTCAGAATAGAAGAAAAAGGCTCACCTGAGCAAAGCAAGCTGCAACAGAACACTCCACTCAATGGCACCTCGCGCCTCAGCAAAGGCTATCATGAAAAGCCCATCCTGTGACACAATGTTTGATCTGAGTTGTTGCACCCGCGTGGTCATTTGTATGTGCAAAACACAGCTTTGTCAAGTGCAAGGGATGTTTGACCAAGGCCCTTTGCTACCGACCTTCTGTTGCCTACTCATGCAAACGACAAGCAAAAGCAGATGCATAGGCAAGCCAAATGTTGGTGCTTCCATGCTGGAACTCTCAAATGCATAAAGACAGTTGGTGTGAGATACCTTCTCTTGGCACTCATATCCATTGCACAACAGCAATGTTGTTCGGACACAGGACTGGAAGTGCCGCAATGAACTTTCTGCCAACGCCGCATCTAGACGCAGCAACTCCTGCAAGATTGCACATCAAGCATCAATGGCTGCATTCACAGTTCTTTCCCTAGAAATCAGCAATGCCACTGGCAATTGTCAAGACATCTGCATGAGCGTAGAGCGTATAATTGATCTGAGTACGGCTGCTGCTCCGTTTTGCTGCAGCTGCTGAGCAAGGCTGGCATCTTGTCAACACTAGAATGCTTGTGCTGTTGTCATGAACACAACATGGCACGCTGACTGCCAAAACAGGACCTCATGCAGGGAGCTACTCAGGACCATGCATACCAAACCCTGGGGGAAGACACATATTTTATGAGTGAATGAATGGATCTACATAACACTATTGACTGAGAGCTGACAGTAGTGGATCAGAAACAGTGGGATAGGTCATATGAAGGGGGAGAAGGGAAAAGTGGGTTAGGTAGGAGGGACGTGGAGAGGAAGGTGGCGCCACCTACCCCATGGGTAGGCAGCAGGGAGGAGGGGGAAAGGTGTGGTACAAATAGTGCATGCAAAAGTACCTTGTACTGAGCTGGCGCACAGAACACCATGGTGACAGTTGCCCCATCAGCAGAGCTAGGGGGCCCACTGCTATGCAAACCAGGTGGCATGGCCTTGGCTCTGCTGTCGCGTAGAACACCTGGTGCATCACCAAAGGTAGGAGCCACCTGCATGGCACACGATGTCAAGCCATAGACCAGGCCATGCTGGAATCCTGAATGAAGGCAGGAGCAGCAACATGAGCAGCATTTGGGGCACAAAGAGAAGACAAAACGTGATCAGGTACAACAATGAGGCATGCAGTATAATAATAATAACAATGATAACTCTTACGCTTTCCAGCTCATGGTGAGCTAGGTACGTACAGGACAGGGCATGCAGTGTTGGGCACAAAGGGGTAACATGATTGGCGGTTTCAGCTGAGCATGCAAATGTGCAACACACAAAATATAGTGAAGTAATGATAGGATTGTGTCTTGTCATACAGTAACACATTGCCTGACTCAGGCTCATTTTAAGTGAAGCTTTTCATGACAGCCTGTTACGGCTGCACAACAATAACAGGGAATATCACGCTCCCACCATTCTGCCATTTGACTACCGAAAGCCATACATGAGTGTGTGTCTAAGCAGCGTCTACTGTGTGCTGCTTCCCCATTGAGACCACGTCGGTTGTCTCGGCGGTTGCGGCATACCTTGAAGGTGTCGTCCAAGGCAGGAATCATCAGCATGCGCATAGCCAGAGGCTGAGACACAACTTGCACCACATGCAGACCCCCATGCACTGCTGACCCTACAAAGGGTAAGCATAGGGTTTGGGCAAATTCCGCCAAATGGAATGCCCCCATGTCGACCATCAGCGCATTGCCGCTGCCTTGGACTGAAGTCGACATCACCATGCTGTTGACGTCTGACTCGGATGAGTGCCACTTCCCTACAGGCATGGGTCACATCTTAGTAGACACTTTGTAGAGTTGTAAACGATTAAGAGGACACTTACTGGAGACTCTGCAGATGCTGAGAAGACACTAAGACGTCTTACTAGATACTTGCAGCGACAACTTTGACACTGTTGTATTGAAATTGGACGCAAGCGTGAGAGCTTTGCAATGCAGAGCGGTTGCTGGCTACACAATGTAAGGGAGGTTTTGTGTTAGGATTTTTTTGACTACTGACTACTGCCAAATCAGTGAATCATGACATACTGTGCAGGATGAGCTGCAAGGTGCAGCCTGACATCATTATGATCGTCATCATCATCATCATCATCATATTCATCTCTGTGGCTGTACCTATGTATGCATTGCATAAGAGCACACAATTCAACATGCTTTAAAGCTTTAATGCTTTAATGCTTCAAATTTGAGGCAAGATTGAGAGCAGCTTTGTTGGCCAAAACGCAATGTGCAACACCTCTCAACACCTCAACACCGCATACACATACAATACAATTATAGTGCCAGTCTAATACATGATGTCAACCTTGTCAGACTCACTCCAAATTCTCTTGCAAAGCAGACATAGAGGCACTCACTGAAGAAGGAGCCTTCAGTGGGCGCAACCTTCTTCTTCATGCAGCTCGACAGCAGCTGCCGCAGCAGCTTCAGCAGCCTGGTCCAGGCTCCTGCTAGGGCTCCGCAAATTCGACCCAGCCCTGAGGGTTCTGGCAGGCTCTGGACAAAAGTCGGATTCATCTGCAGCACCTCTTCCGCTCGTGCATTCCCACTCTCTTCCAACTCGGCATCACGGCTGTTATCTGAGACTGCATCATGGTACGTGCATTGCAAGCCTGCGAGGCGCTGAGGCAAGAATGTTCTGGGGGCAGTGTAGGGCTCATCTTTGGGCTGCTGCCTTTTGGACCGGGGGCTCAAGAGCCCATCCATTTCAGAGTCTGCCTTTGGTGTGAAAGGCCCACTGCTGCCTAAGTCTGCCTGGAATCTGACCTCAAAGCTTTTGCCATTCCTGGATGCTGGCGTCCCTGTAAGAACAGTATAACAAGAATAATAATAACAATAATAATAATAATAACGATAAAATAATGATTTTAATGCTCTTGATTTGATTACAGGGATCACAGAGATGCTGGCGAGCCTGTCAGCGACGAATCAAAGCATGCCATCATCCCGTGAAGGCAAACAGACCAACAGCCCAAACCATGTCAGCTCTGTTCAGGTCACGCTTTGTGAACAGCCTGCACCCAACCTCATTGCAGGCTTATGAACTATCAACACCGCCATTGTTGCATGCTCATGCAGACACGGTGGTGGAGCTTTGACCTTCATTGCAAAGGCACAGCAAGGAGGTCTGCACAATTGATTTGATGCATCAGTGTGATGCGTCAGATGACCGACCCCATTGCATGGGCACGAAATGCCAACACTGCTGATGCCATATGCCCAAGCAGACGTTATCAGTGAGCTGCGGCCGCATTGCAAGCAGGCACGTGAGGCACAGTAAGAGAATCTGCATGGGTTGATTTCCAATGCATGGGGATTCCACACTGCCACTGTCGTATGCTCATGAAGACACTGTCAGTGAGCTGTGGCTTGGATGCAAGCTGGCAAGCAAAGAATCAGGCACATATGAGGGCGCTGCACAAGCTGATGAACATCCAACTGACTGCTTTCAGTATTGGCTTGATAAGCAAGACACTGTCCATCTCAAAAGTCCAACCTTTGATCTGTAACCTCTAACCTGTGACCTCTAGTCTGTGACCTCTAATCTCTAACCTGTGGTACCTGCAGCTGCTTTCTTGGAGGACAGCTTGTTCAGCTTAGTCAGCAGATGGTCGTCAAGCTGCACTGTGTGCAAGTTGCCATACACATGCTGGTAGGTGGAGCCACTCATGAGTACTTGGCCTCCAGATGGAAAGCCCACCAGGGCTTCTGTGAGACTGACCACATCGCCCCTGTACTCGACTTGCCTGGTCACATGATGCACCTGTACTCACAAATTCAGATGGACAGGTTCTGTGAGAGTGACCACGTGATTCTGTACTTTACTTGCCTGGTCACATGATGCACCTGTACTCACATATCCAGATGGACAGATTCTGTGAGAGGGATCACATCACTCTGTACTCTACTTGCCTGGTCACATGATGCACCTGTACTCACATATCCAGATGGACAGATTCTGTGAGAGTGACCACGACATTCTGTACTCTACTTGCCTGGTCACATAACGCACCTGTGCAAACATATCCAGCGGTATGATGATGCATCACGTGCTAGCATGCCCGGCCACTGGCTGAGCGCATGTGCGATGCCTCTGAATGGCTGACCAAGTTGCATTGTGGGCTGCTTGCCTGAAACATGATTTCAAGCAACCGGCGTAACAGATGCATGCTTGCATTGGGTTGATGCACCATGTTGACAGTCATTCATTCAGTTGTTCATTTGTTCACTCAGTCATATGTTTGCTCATTTGCTACCTCATTTGTTCCCTCGTTTCTCAGCTCGGTTTTTAGCTTATTGGCTCACTCACTCACCAGCCCACCTTCCTGCCCACTCACTAACTCATTTGCTCTCTTGCATACTCACTCACTCATCAAAAGCATGTCTTCCCCGCCAGCCAAGTACATGCAGTTCTGAGTAGCTGCCTGTGTAAGGTGCTGTTTTGGTAGCATTGCTTGCATGTCCCTGATCTCATTTCACTGCATCAGGCGCCGCCATGGCGTACCTGTATGGCCTCAGGCTTGCCAGTATGCATGGCCATGCGCACTCTGAGCCCCTTGAACATCAGCCTGCGAATGGGCATGAAGGGGGGCGAGTACGTCTCCTTTGCATCTGCTTGTGTGAGCAGGGCAGGGCAGCAGCAGCAGCCTGTGTTGCACATCCAGGGCCCAAGTTATTGCATCAATTGGGTCATGGAAGGCCATTGTAAAGGCATCACCCTCTGTCAAGACCTGCACACACGCACACATCAGAGGTCTGCAGATCGAATGGGTCCTGTGCTGAGAGCCCAAGGAATTGCATGCAGCAACTGGATGTGCATGGCCATGATGAGTCATCGGCATCATCATCATCATCGGCATCATCATCATCATCATCATTACATGCAGATGCAGCAGCTCAGATGTGCATGACCATGATGTAACATCATCATCAAAATTGCACGCATTACATGCTTTCTGGTAGAGCTGCAGGTTCTGGGAATATAGGCAAGGTCACACATGTTTAGGCAGTCTCTCTCTCTCTCTCTCTCTCTCTCTCTCTCTCTCTCTCTCTCTCTCTCTCTCTCTCTCTCTCTCTCTCTGTCTGTGTGTGTGTGTGTGTGTGTGTGTGTGTGTGTGTGTGTGTGTGTGTGTGTGTGTGCAAGACCTACCTCATAGCCGCAGTGTTGATGAAGAGCTGCACGTAGACATGCATCATGCATTGCCAGTGCCTCGTCCATTATCTTTGGGTTCCTGCAAGATCACTCAGACTTGTCAGACAACCATCAGGGCTGGCTTCAAAAAGTTCATGTCACGTATTGTATTTGTCTGACGTGTTGTAAGAGGAAGGGACAGACACACACATCCACAAGCTGAAGTAGAGTGTCTCACTGATGCGGGGCTGCTAATGCAGTGTTCTTCCAGTACAGTTGGTGCTGCTGCTAAGTTGCTGTACAAGGAAAGAAGGAGCACAGGCACACAGACACAGACACACAAAGGCGATGGAGTGAGCGAATGAGCGAAGGATTTGAAGACAAAGTAAAGGAAGGAGGGAAGGAGGGATGGAAGGAAGAGAGGGAGGGAGGGAAGAAGGAAGGCAGGCAGGCAGGGAGGGAGGGAGGGAGAAGGGAGGGAGGGAGGGAGAAGGGAGGGAGGGAGGGAGAAGGGCGGAGGGAGGGAGGAAGGATGGAGTGATTGAACAGATGAAGGCATACCACTCCCAGAGCCTGGAGGAGGCTTGCACATCTGTCATGACCAACGTGATCTCATCCTTGCTCAAACCCAGATCCTGCACCACTGATGCTGGCAGCCTGCCAGGAGGGTTCCTGTACAAGGGGCACAAGATCTGGTCATGACTGGCACACTAGGCAAAAGACACAGCTGGCACAACAGGCAGAAGACATACTCATAGCTGGCACAATGGGCAAGAGACTCAGCTGGCACGATGGGCAGAAGACCTAGCTAGCATGATGGGCACAGACCTAGTCATAGCTGGCACGATTGGCCAAAGGCCTAGCTGGCATGATGGGCTGAAAACCTAGTCATAGCTGGCTCGTTGGGCAGAAGGCATAGCTGGCATGATGGGCAGAAGGTCTTACCTGCGTTTGACGCGGTTGATGCGTGCTGTAGAAAACTCATGGACCACTTGTCTCCAGCGCAGGCAGACAGCGATGCTGATGGCTATCAACAACAGAGTGCCAAACACACCAGCAGCGATCTTGATTGCCTGAATGCTGGAAATGCTGGCGATTGGCTGACACCATTGTGTTACTCGCCCTGGACAAGGCCTCCAAGGGGTTAGCACAGCCTCAAATACAATGATCAGGGTACAGGACACGGCACAGGACAGTGTGAAAACAAAGTAGGGTATCATTACCTGTGCAAAGCAAAGGCACTGCGAACAATGCCATGAAAATGTGCAATATATGAGACAGATGTTTGGAACAGATACATGAAATAGAAGCGTGAAATGTGCACATCACATACGGCCCGCATTGGGCTGCTGCACCCTACACAGAGTTGAGCAAAGCAAACGATGAGTTATCCTATGCCAATTAGTGAGCAACCCTAAGGCAATTAACTGATTGTGACACTGGCATGCAATACAGCACCATTGCTAAGAAGCATGCAGGCACTGTGAGCAGATTCAAGCTGATCTGTCCAGATTGTGCATGTATTTAGTGCCTGAAAAATGTTTTAGCTGTTTAATGAAATGAAATCAAAAAGATAAAACGGTTGGGTAATTAAAGGTTTCTACCACAGAGCTGGGACGCCAGTTGACGTGGGTGTGCAACTATAAGCTGTAAAAGGCAACACGCTTGCCTGTGAGGCCAGTGTAGGTTTGCATGCATGCCTGGCCACTTTGCATTTTCAGCCCCTTGGGTTCTCACCTGTGCTATCAGCATTGTACATATTGTCATAGCCAGCGTTGCATCGACAGCCGACATAGCTGAAAAGCCCAAAATCATAGCTCACAGCCCCATCGTTGAAGACCCCATTTGTGGTCACACTGGTGATCTGTGTGGCAGCATCCGCCGAGGGACAGGGGGTTGTGCTGGGGAAGCCGTCCACATAGGTGGGGTCAGGGATGTATGCTGTTGCATTGGCATACGCTGTGATCAGACTGTTGGTGCTGTCCAAAACAGACAGAAAAGCCTCAATCTGCAGATCACAATCCTGTCGACCCTCGACAAGGCCTTGGACAGGATGCAACTGCTGGTGACCAAGAATTATGAGCATATGATATTAGTACAGAACAATAATGACAGCTCAGAAAGGGATAAGCTGACAGACAAGCTTCAACCTGCTCTGATTGCAGTGAAAAGCAAAGAAAACTAGTGCCCTTTAGTATGGAGCAAAGACAGCTCAGAGCTTAGGTTATATTGGGCTTCCTTGTGGGGTACTGCTCAATGGGAGACTAGAGTATTAGCTTCCTGTGCCTCCTACCATTCAGGCTGTTCCCACCTTGAGCAGGGCGCATTGCAGAGTCACCCCGTACAATATTTACAATTTTGAGTATTACTGTTGGCACTTCCGCGTATTGATTAACACAGGCACATCGTCTGGGGACACGCTGCATGCAGGCTGCCGCTGCCGCTGCTGCTGAAACAACAAATGACGTGGGGGGGGGGAGACACAAAGATCACAGCTCAGTAGATATACAGTCACACAACCTGAGATGCTATCACTGATGAAAAGGGTTCTCATACCATGCATTTGTCTGAATTATGTTGGCAGAACAGGCACCACAGCTTGCACGATGGCCACTGTGAGTTTGCTGTGTTTGAGATGTAGCGAAGATGCTATGCTCGGTGATTTTCGGCAGGCGGGCATGGCAGCAGTGGACAAAAGCCTCTTGTCTAACATGCAAGTGCTTGTATGAGATGTAACAGACCTTCAAAACATAGTAAAGAACTATGGAAGTAAGTTGAAAGTGCATATAATGGGTGAACCAGGGGAACACAGTAGACTTAGCCTTGAGAGTTTTTTTGTTTGCAGTTACTGCTCAAAATGTTAAGGTCACATAATTCCAGACATGCACGGCTGTGCATGTCAAGCACTGTCCCGGCAGCAGAGTTCCACAGCAATTCAAGACAGCAAAAGCCAGACAGCAATTCCAGAACACAGTCCAACACAGCAGGACAGCAACAGCCTGAGTGCCATGGATGACAGACTGGTGGCCACTGACACAACAGCAAGGCATTCTGCTGCTCCCAAAGGCAGCTTGCTAATCCCAAAGGCAGCTTGACGTTCCCAAAGGCAGCTGCATATTCCCAAAGACAACAAAAGACGCAAAGGAGCATCAGCCGTACCTTTCTGCAAATCAGTAGCCTGCAGTCATGGCAAAAGACAGCATACAAGTGGGACAGACGTGAGCCTACCCTTGATGTGCCACTAGGCACAGCGGCAGCAGGTCTGCGAAAGGCCAACGAAGGGCAGGTCAGGTCGGTGTTCTCCCCTGTAGCAACTGGGGAGCAAAACTGCAGTATGTCTGGCAGACAGCCTGTGGAGTTGTCGACGCCCAGCTTGGAAGAGGGGCCAGCATTGACAACCTGCGGAAACTAGCATTTGCTGTTTTTGCAGTATTTTTTGGCATGGTTTGGAGCAGCAGACAAAAGAAACGTAGCAGACAACAGAAACAACTTATCTAAATAGTTGCCAACAAGGCTGCCAGCAGACTTGCAACCTGTGGTGCAAAATTCATGCAGAAAGACTGATACCATGTGCGTGCAGCCTGTTCAGCAGAGCTTATGAGTGTTGCTCTGGTGAGTTCCAGCGACAAAGAATGTAGATTGACTGACTGACTAAATGACTGGCTGGCTGGCTGGCTGACTGACTGACTGACTGACTGACTGACTGACTGACTGACTGACTGACTGACTGACTGATGACTGATTGACTGATGACTGATTGACTGACAACTGACTGAAGAAATGAATGGATGGATGGACAGATGGATGGTTGGACGTATGGATGATCGGACAGATAAATGGATGGACAGATAAGTTGACAAATGGACTAAATTATTGACCCAGACATGCGCACTGAATCAAGGTTCGCCTTGCCCAAAAAGATGCTGCTGCTTAGAACAGCTAATCAGCTTGCCCCACACCGCAGCTCAGCGTGCACCATCAAGGCTGACATAACCAACCGACATGGGTACAGCAGAAGCAACACCAGTCAAAATGGCATCATGTGCATGAAGAATTCAAGCCATATTTAATCCTTAAACAGCCAAGATGATCCCAAAGCAGCCAAGATAATTCCTAAACAGCCAAAATATTCCCAAAGCAGCCAAATTAATTTTTGAACAGCCAAAACAGTCCCTGAACAGCCAAAACAGTCCCTGAACAGCCAAAACAGTCCCTGAACAGCCAACACAGCCTCTAAACAGCCAAGATAATTCCTAAACAGTCAAGGTGCACCTTTCCAGTATAGTTACTGCTACCCAGAGCTGCCAGGTGATTGGGCCGGCACTGCTCCAGCCCTGTGTTGTCCACACGGAAGGCTGTGAGCTTTGATGCAACAGCACTGCCCATGTCAGGCAGAGTGCCTGTAAGACCCTGTATGCAAACATATTGAGGCTCAAAATTTGTAAATGAGTTTGTTGTCAATACTTTGAGTGATTGTTTGTCAGGATTTGTGACCTTGCATTTGTAAGGTTTGCAAAATTGTTCTGCCACCAAATCACAAGACTTCAAAATGACAGAGCGTCATCAAATTTCAGCGGTGCTGCACCCTAACCCCACAAAATGCATCACAGGAAGCGCGAAATGACAATGATGGCATAAGAGAAAATACAATATGAGAGGCCATATGTGTCCAACTGCAGAGATGCTTTTGTTTGTTCACTTGATTGTTCGGGGGCCTTCCAAACAGCCCTGGCGTTCATCAAAGCTGTGAAGCTGTCATTGCATTTGCAGTTAAAGCTTGACGCTCACAAGTCCAATCTTACTACAAGCTAATGTGATGTGGAGCAAAGGCATTATGGCGAAAGTTCTGAGCGGTGAATGTTGGCATGCAAGGAAAATCGAAAGAGACAATCTCCACAGTCATAGCAGGAGCCTCCTGAGGGGACATCCCAGCAACTGGGAGCATGCAAAGACAGCCTAGACACATGCAGGTGAGGGGCAGAAATGCCAACACCAAGGCTGGGAGAACAGCTGTCATAGGAGCGTCATGCTCTTTGCAATCATGTGAGAACAGCGCTTGGGAATGACAATCAACATCAGCCCTGCACCCTAACAAACATGTATGAATCGTTTGCCATGACAGTGCTTCAAAACAGCTTTGAGGAACTTACGAGATTCCCATCGACAAGCAAGACCTGAAGATCCTCCAAAGGCTCAAAAAAGGCTGCTGGTACAGTCCCAGTCAGATTGACGCCTGCAGGTGCAGGCTTGCTTGGTCAGCAGATCACCAACTAGCTGAGCTTTGCCAGCAGACATGCAAACTCATCTTGACAAAGCCATCCACGCCGCAATCATGCCTACTGCTTAAGTTGCTGTAATGGACATGCTGTAGTGTACAAGCTGTAGTAGGCACTCTGTGATAGACATGCTGTAGTGAATCAAGTGCTGGAATGGAGACAAGAGCAGGTCGTGGGCAAGGCTCTGCAATGCAGAGCTGTGTGGGGTACTGGATTGGATGGGCTATCAGCAGGTCAGAAAGCGACACAAAAAGAAGAAAAACAGCTTTCGCATTTTTGCGTGAAGACAAGAGCGCCGTTCAAAATCAAAGAAATGGCAGAGAGGGCAGCATACCTGACAGTGTCAGCTGTGCAATGGACTGTGGACCCCCAATGCATTGCTGCTGCAGCTCGTTGCCCTGGCACAGGGCAAGGTATAACTTGGACAAAGACCGCTGGACTCAAACACCAAAGTCCAGCGGTTTGGGCAGATGTGGCATGTGCTCCACAGCACAGCACAGCACAGCACAGCAGAGCAGTACTGTTCTGTCAAAGTGAGCAGTCAGATGATTGTGTCACGCATGCAGTTGCAAACTTTTGGTTGTATTCGTATCAACAGTGCTGCAATCACTGCTGTACTTTTGACTGTCTACTGTCAATGTGAACCTGTTTGCAACCTTGAACAGTCACAAGTGCGACTTGTGCATTGGCAGGTTGTTGCTGTCAAGCACAAAGGGTGAGTTGCAACTTGATGGCTGTACCGTTTGGCAGCATGTCACGCCGCTCCAGTAACAGTATGATACATTGCTGCCCCAGCTGTACTTGAGCCACTGTTGCCCAAGACTCAGGTACTGCTGCAGTGCACAGTTCGCAGAAAGAGAAGCAAGGCTGGCTGCATCACTGACGAGTTCAACTGGCAGGGCGCTGACATCAAGGGTGCCACTTGTCAGACCGTTTCCTGCTTCAATCACGCCCTCCACAATCTGAGGAAATATGACGTGTTCAGGATCGTCTGCGGGCTGATTGGCCCAGTACTGGCCCCCTGTGCTGTCGTAGAAATCAATCAAAGCTGCACGCTGGTCTGCGACGTCCAAGTCTAAGTAGTACACAGCTGAATCAGCCAGCAGATTTGTGCACTCTTGAAGCCCTGGGGCAGCCCCTGCAGCCACACGGGACGTTGACTTCACATCAACGTGCGCGGAAAATGCAAGGTGTTTGCTGACACTCACCAGAAGTTCCACAGATAGACAACCCCAGCAGCAACACAGCTAGCACAAACTGGCAAGACATGCTCAGCGGGACCTTGCTCCGCGGAGCCGGGCAGGGCACAATTGAAATCTTGTCATGGTTTGTACATACGCCTCAAGACTTCCCAAAGAGTCCCCAAAGGTATTTTGTACGACGCCAGACACCAATACGATAAAAGTCCTGCACAGTCGTAAAGATTTGTGAGAATCTTGGACCGAAATCGCGTAATTGCTCGTGAAGATGGGTAGTCTTTGGCCTTGAGCTGTGCTCTACACCTTTCTGAAGGTCTCCTGATTGTGTTGTGTATACCAGTGGTGTTTGCATACCCAGACGCTTGTTCTTCACCGTGTATGAAGCAATTCCCTATAGCACTATATGAAACATTGACCGGCATGGACTGCATCCCTACATGCATTCGTGGGGCTCGTTTATACGTTGCAACCAATTGGCTAGCTGCATTCACGTTTCATGACAACATGCAGACATGACACTCAATATACAGTATTTCAAGTCTTCAGGCAGATTCCGCGCATCATGGGCCATGTGAACAGACATGACACTTGACCCTCGAAGCTCAATCACGAGGGACCATGTGGGTGAAGCCATGCCTGAGTGTCCAAAACACTCATGAGGGTTTAGAAACCTGACATTCTCAGTACCAGTGTGTGATCAGATGTGTTCCACCAATTGGAGCTGATGCCGACTGAGCTGCTGTTTGTAGCTAATCCCTCGTCCTGACAGGGGTTTTTGACCCAGCTAACAGATCTGCTGGCCATGAGCACCAAGCAAACATATTGCAGCTCACATGAGCACACTTGCGATTGCAGCAAGGTATATCACCTCCGTTTCCAGTATTGGCCCAATTATTTATTTGTTGTTTAGTAGAAACTCACAGAACTCCATTTGATTTGCCATGAGCAGAAGATGAGTCAGGTGCAATACAAAGCCATGCTCATGCGTGCAAAAAGGGCGCTTCAGCTGCATGCTTGCCAGCAAGTGCCACGTGCCACCTGTCTATCAAAAAGGTTACATGAGGAGACTGCACACCTGCCTTGCAAAGGCTTAAGTCAATCAGATTTGACAAGCTCGTTTGTTAGCTTCGTATGCTATTATTTGCAGGCCCGCAGAGGTCCCTTGAAAGGATGGTGTTGCTCATGCAGCTGCGCCTCTGCCTTTGTCTGGCCTTTCGCTGTTGACCGTACACCCGTAACATGCCGGTAACCTTTGTGTAAAGCACATCAACCCAAAAATGTCGAGCTATCCAAGGTTTTTGACGCCAGGATCAAAGTCCTTCATCAGGGAGGAGCTCTCCTGATTTCGAGGGGAGACCTGCAGACACAGCAGTGCCTAAACCCTAAACCCTAAATGTCAGACAAGCCATGTCATACTGCCATTTGCTGCAAAGACAACTTCAAAGAAACAAGCATTGTGAAAGAATACAATTCTGATGGAACTTTCCGTTTTGCTCAGTTCACTGCTGCAGTCTTGTGTCAGTACAGCAACAGCTAAGGAATGCGCTGCCTGACTCTAGCTGGGCAGGCTTTAGACACTGTACACAGAGACTGTTGGAAGAAGCAAGCACCATCAAGCACATGATGCACGTAACCTGCATGTAGCCAGCAAGTAACCTGCTACTAACCAGCACATAAACAGCATGTAACCAGCACAAAATCTGCATGTAAAAAGCACATAACCTGCGTGTAATCAGTACGCAATATGCAAGTGATCAGCACATGATTTGCATGCACCCAGCACGAAACATGCACATGCCCTGCATGTAACCATCACATGACCTGTCCGTGACCTGCATGTGACTATCATGTAACCAGTCTGTGACCTGCATGTAACCTTATGCATCATGCAGAGTCCTCACCAAAGCTCCTGACGGTTGTTGACTCTGCTGGTTGGCGTTCAGGGTTGGCTGAACGCCATCATGTGTAGCAGCCCATGTGTCCTTTGCTAGGGCCCTGGGCACCCGTACCTCTTCTTGCCCAGCTGCAGCCTGACTCAACTTTGGGGAGTCCAAATCTTGCCTTGCTACTTGACCTGCATAGGAACAGAAGCAGATCAGCTGGCAAATGCCACCGGACAGACAAAAGCAAACATGTGACAGTGCATGCGTGCGTAGCTAGGGCCCTACAGACCCATACCTGGTGTTCTTCTGGTTTGGCTGCAGCCTGACTCAAGCCTGACTAAAGGATTCCTTTAGTCAGGCTTGAGTCAGGCTGATGCATTCAGGAGATGCATGGCTGCTTGATTTACCAAAGGAATGTAAGTCTGACTCAGCAGTTTGCAGGGCAAGATGTAGGCTGACCAGACCCAGAGCACATCAAGCAGTTCCTGAACCCTAGCCTGTTCCAGCAAATTGTTCCTGAACCCCAGCCAACAACTAGAACCCTAGCCAGCAAATTGAGCTCTAGCCAGCAGATTGTTTCTAAACCCTAGCCAGCAAACTGTGCCTTTACAGGATGCCAGACAAACCAACTTCCATGCAACATGTATGCAGATCCATTTGCATGTCAAGGCAACTTGTTTCTGAGTATCAGATGACGCTGAACCCACCATATGCAGATGCGTCCTGCAAGCCATAAGAGGTCTCCCCCTTCTGTGCCCTTTCAGAAGTGCTGAAAGGCACCCCTGCCCTTTCAGGAGGGATCCCAGAGGCGAGATTTGCCCTTTCTGCCTGCCCAGGTGAGACCCCATAAGCCCTATCTGCCCTTCCAGTAGGAACCCCAAAGGCAAGATCTGCCCTGTCTGCCTTTTCAGCAGGAGCGCTCTCCTTCAAGTCTCTGGGAAGTTGCCAGTGAGCGGCCTGCAGCCTGTTGACTGACTCTTCAGCTTCTAGCTGGCTACTCCGTAAGTCTTCTTCAGCCATCAGATCTGGGGCTCTCTCATGGAACGGTACGCTTGGAGCGGCCTCCATTCTGCATTCAATAGCAAAGAATTTAAAACAAAACCTGTGCCAGCAAAAGCACAGATTAGTACAAGTTAGCACAGGTTGGCATAGGTTGGCACAGCTCCAAACCTGTGCCAGCCACTTATGTTGGTCATGTATGTTTGAGCTTTGCACATTGGGGAATAGTGGCATGCTTGCATGGTCAATGGTGCTTCTGTCAAGGCTTCAACAGCAGTTTTTGTGAGTTTTTGTTTCAGGTTTAAAACAGGTTTAAAACATATTCAAAACGACTCTGACTTTTGACAGCAATCCTGACGAAACAAAGTTGCTAAGCATGACTTAGAGACCATTCTTATTCACACCACATGACCAACAAGCCAGGAATCTAAACTGCAGACATGAAGATGGACCTGAACACTAAACCCACAGACCAAAGCCCTAAATGCAAAACATCAATGCGTGAAAGAGCATGACTGCAGAACGGGCTTCACAGGACAATCAAGAAATATGCCCAGATCATGGCTCCCTTTTGCCATGTTTTCAGGCAGCTGATCCCTCAGTGCTGAAAAACGGACCTATAAAGCCAGATTTTCTCATGGTAAAGAAGGATAAAGGCGGCCTTTTGTCATTTGCAGCAGCTCATTCTGGAGCCTAGCGGTACGCTTCAGCGACTTCCCAACATAAAATATGACCTGAGGCATAGATGTCACAAAAGGTCTGCAGCAGCTCATTTCTAAGCTCGGCGAGCACGCTCAAATGACTTCCTGAGCAATGATTGGACCTGAGCCAGACCAAATTTCGCAGCAGGTCTGCAGCAGCTCAGATTTGGAGCTCAACAGTATGCACAGATGAGTTCATCGAGTAATAATCAGACCTGAGTCAGACCAAATCTTGCAGCAGGTCTGCAGCAGCTCAAATTTGGAGCTCAACAGTATGCTCAGCTGACTTCTTGAGTGATGGGCTGAACTGAGCCAGACCAGAAATGACAGAAAAGCTGACCTGCTGATGTTCTGCAGCAGCTCATTCCTCAGCTTGGCAATGCGCTCGGGTGAATTCAAATTCTCTTTGCCGGTGCGAACTGGAATGTGCAGCCTGAAATCTGGACCATAGTTGTTGGTGTAAGCATGAGGAGGGAGCTCATCTTCCATTTGGTTATCTACAATGCACAAGAGGTCGACTCTGAGTTGCCTCTGATGACAGAATGTGCAGCCTGAAATCCGGACCATAGTTGTTGGTGTAAGCATGCGGAGGGAGCTCATCCTCCATTTGACTATCTACAATGCACAAGATCTTGACTCTGAGGTACCTCTGATGACAGAAGTATATGAATAAACAGATATTAGTAATACTTACCATATTAGAAATAACAATATTTACTATATTAGTACACTTGACAAGCTGCCTCTGCAGCCTTGCTGTTAAAGTGGACACAACAGAGAGGAACTGAAATAATCCTTGCCCAGAATACCAAAAGTCCTAAAAAGATTTGGCTCCAAATGTTCATAAAAATATTTGCAAACAGGAGGAAACAGAAGGAACAATTGCACGGGCTAGAACAACCTCAACATCTTTCAATCCCTGGGCAGCCTGGTATAATACTTGGCTTCTCATTAAATTGACGCCGAAAGTTGTAGTCTTTTCTTTTCATTTCTTTCACTAGACCTCGCTCTCATTGCGTCTGCCTCGTCTGCCTGCAATCTCAGCCACCTGAGCGACTGTCGATCTGGTGTCGTTACGCTTTTCGCAACAACAAAGGCTTTATACCAGATGGTGAAAAATGATACCAACCAGCTGAAAGTGGTGAGGACGGCAGACATCTGATGAACTTCCTTACAGGCCGCAGGAAGCGCGAGTTGGTAATGTAGCATGTACACTTGTGTCCTGCAGGCAGTGATCGGCGCTGGTGCAGCAGGTTTGGTGGCCACACGAGAGCTGCTTCGCGAAGGTCACCACGTGACTGCTTTCGAGCAGAACGACAATGTTGGAGGCATTTGGGACTACCAAGAAGAGTGTGAGACTGAAGACCTACTTGGCAGAAACCCCAAAAGACACCATGTGCACAGCAGCATGTATGTAGCAACTGACCAAAAATGACGTCAAGAGTGCCAACTGCAAAACAGCAATGCATCAGTGTCACAATCCCAGCATCACCTTCTGCAGTCGTGTTTCTCCAGCAAAACATTTGATGATCGTTGCAGTAGCAATGTTTAGACTTCCATTTTGCATGATATGCTTTCTGGGCGGGGCGGGGAAGAGTCTTGTGTGATGTGTTGTGCATGCTTTGCAAGTCACCAAGCACTGTCACATTGGAATGCAGGTACAGCAGTCTGCGAACCAACTTGCCGCGCCAGATCATGAGCTTTTCTGACTTTCCATTCATCCCTGAGGTCATGGGAGACCAATCACATGACTCCCGCCGTTTCCCAAGTCACACTGAGGTCCAAGCCTGGCTTGAGGTGTTTGCTGCCAAGTTTCAGCTGCGGCAGCACATCAAATTCAACAGTCAGATTGTATCTTTGAGACCGATTACCTCTGCAGCTGTACATCCAAATTTAGAGCTGCCAGCCTCAGTCAAGACTGCTCCTAGGTGGAAGCTCATAGCTCAAACGGCAGCATTCAAGCAGGCAGCACAGCATGCAGAGCAGGCGCCACATGTCACTGAAGCAAAAGGCGCCAAAAGCCAGGCAGAGCCTGCAGACCCAGCAGCTTCCTCACCCACTGCTGACAATGACTCATCAGCAGCTGATGTACGTACTTTTTTGGAACCTTCCTCAAAACCTGCAGAGGCAGATGACTTAGCCTCTCACCATGCTGACTCAAATGGATTCCATTCCAGACACGATCGCAGCAAACAAAACCAGTCAAGGCATGATGCAACATCAAATGGCTGTAACTCAAGATCTGCTGATCAGTATGCTCATGCTCACAGCTCACATACTCAGCCTGGCTCAGAGCAGCAGAACTCAGCTGAGTTTAGGCGTACAGCTGAGTCGCAGTCAGGCCCTTCTGGCTGCACTGAGTATGACTTTGACGCAGTAGTGGTCTGCGTGGGCAACTATCATCAGCCAAATCTACCGGAAATCAAAGGCATGGATGACTTCAAAGGGCTTCAGATGCACGCTCACAACTACCGCAGCAGCTCCATGTTTGCTGACATGCAAGTCATCATAGTGGGAGCGTCCTTTTCAGGTGCCTGCTACAGCCTTGTCTGCATCTCGACAGTCTCTGGTACTCATCAAACTACATAGTGGGAGTGTCCTTTTCAGGTGCCTGCTATACTCTTGTCTGCATCATGACAGTCTCATGTTCCTGTGAAAGGGGACAGTCAGCAAACATTAGATGTGATCTTGATGTCTAATTACTCGCTGCCACTTTCTAGCACCTTATGACAGGTGACCTGTTTGTTTTGCAGGGGAGGAGCTGGCTAGAGCCATAGCAGATGTGGCCTCTCATGTGTTCCACAGTGCTAGGTACGCAAAGCCCAGGAACTCCTCCCATGCAGGCACCAGGTCCACTTAGCAATCCCTCCCATGCAGGCAGTGACTCCTCCTGTGCAGGCAATAACTTCTCTCATGCAGGCAGTGACTCCTCCCATGCAGGCAGCAACTTCTCACATTCCCTCATGCCACCAGTAACTCCTCCCATGCAGGGCAGAATTCTGTGTCCATGTTTTCTCGCCTCGCTTGTTTCCTCCTGGTCCAAATCTGAAAAACAAGATCTGTACTTTTGTCTTACGGTTGTTGGTGGCTAACTACTAGAGCTGTATGGTTAGGCACCTGCACATGCCCAGTGTCACCTGAACATGGCTAACTTGGCTTTCTGTTTTTTCCCCATTATTTTCCCGCGCCGCCTGAACATGGCTAACTTGGCTTTCTCTTTTTTCCCCATGATTTTCCCGCGCTACCTGAACATGGCTAGCTTGGCTCCTAGAGGATGGCAATGTTGCTGTTGGAAAGCTGTGTAGACCGGGGCGGGGAGTTTAGGCTGCTGCATGGAATTTAGGCTGTTGAGGGGAATTAAGGCTGAGGCAGGGACTTTAGGCCGAGGCAGAAAGCTAGGCTGTTGGGATTCGGCCTGTACAGACTACTACAGCCTATAGCACATCAACACACCTTGATTTGTTACTGGTGTGCTGATTGCAAAAAGAGGACCTCATACAGGGAGCTACCCAAAACTGTTTATACTTGAGTTCAAGGAAAAGCACATTGTTCAGGAATAAAGGGACTGTACAGGCTGTATAAAGTTTCTCTGCAAATACAGTATCTCATTCAGGGAGCGACTCAGGACTGCATACATCTGAGCTTTGGGGAGGCGTGTGGTTGGTGAATGAACAGATGGTGCAGACTGTGTAAAATTTATACAGCAAATGTGGAAAGCAAATTTGGAAGGCAGTATTGGCTGTTGCAGGTCCTTTCAGGAGAGCACACCTCGAGACTCAATCACGCGAGTAGCTATGCTCACAGAGCTGAGCACAGATGGCATTGCATCATTTCAGGTGAAGACTGAATGCAACGCATGCTGATTAACCTCATACTGATATAATCATAATGTGCGATTATCATGAAAATAATCATGATATAACAGAAGAGTGTGCAGCATGACAGGTCTCTACGCTGATGCTGTCTGTGAACCCTAAGTTCACTTTAAACCCTAAACAAAACCCTTGGCTGTTGACATGTGTTGCCAGCTGTAGCAAGAATGTAGCCTAGCTGTTGCAAGATGGGAGTACATTCCTGTTCACGATACAGACTTTGGTACAACAGCATGACTATGATGCTGAAGCATTTTGTGAGCATCCACAACCAATATACAGCAGCATTGTACATCACAATATGCGGCAGTCCCTTCTGAACAACAGTGTTATTACTGTTGCACTTGAGGCCATGCGCCATCAGACTGTTGTCCTGCAGACAAGTGCGACACTCACCTTTTTTGTGCGCCTGGTAATTCCTGATTGAAAAATGCACTGCTTAAGTAAGGACTTGGAGTTATGAGTTTGCATTGGATGCTGGTACTCTATAACAGCAGGCCTAGTTACTGTATGTTACTGTATACACAGTGGCAAGGCTGCAGGCAAGTCCTCAGACTAGCCAACGAGACTTCAAAACAATGTCAGGTGGAAGTTTCCTCTGTCAAAATTCGGGGGACTCTGCCTGTTTATGCTGAAATCTTTCACCACATCCTTCTGACAGTTTTCCATTTTCTGGAGCAAAAGGAGAACATTGGCAAGCACGAGCAGCAGCGGACTGACTTATTGGAACCACTCTTGATGCAGGATGGAACATGCATTGCCAATATAGATGCCGTCGTCTATTGCACTGGCTATCAGTATGCCTATCCCTTTCTGGAAGGAACAAGCTTAGTCACGTCGTATGACATGAGAGTTGATCCACTGTGGCAGCACATCTTCCCGCCAAATGTTGCTCCTACTTTGTCATTCGTTGGGCTGATCTGGAAGTCCCTGAGAAATCCCCAGTTCGAGCTGCAGGTAAGCCATTCAGCTAAATGCAAACTTTAGAAAAATCATGCACTCAGGGTTGTACGTACCTGACCCTAGGGAGGCACATGCTTCATGACTAATCATGTGAAGCTGCATGACGCAGTGAATGTCATGTGCAGCTGGTGTGATGATGTGTCAAACGTTCACCATTATGCCCTGCCTCCAGCAAGCTTGATCCAACTGGCATTGAACACATACAGGGAGCTATTCAGGACTGTATGTACCTGACAAAACCGAGGGAAAGACATGCATCTTATGCATGAATGAATGAAGTGAACGGTAGGTGTGAGAAGCCAATCAGACACTGAAGACTGCTGCTACTGACTGCAGTGACAACACAACCCTGAATCAACTTGCCCCAACTTGGAACAATGAACATACAAATGTTTGAAAAAGTACATCAATGTTGTAGGTAACATCAAATGCTCTGAGCTGCATGCAGTTTCTGGCATGCAGTTTGTAACCTCTGGCATGCAGTTTCTAACCTCGGGCATGCAGTTTTTAACCTCTGGCATGCAGTTTTTAACCTCTGGCATGCAATTTTTAACGTATGATGCCCTTGCAGTGAGAACTTACAAAAACTGTTTTCAAGTGGTAGAAGAACTGACATTCCGAATTATACATGTGCCATTGTGTAGAGTAAGCTAGTGGCCAGGGTGCTATCAGGCAGAGCGCAGCTGCCTAACCGACGGCAGATGGTGCAAGATGTAGCACACTTCTACCAAAAGCTGATAGACTGTGGAGTGCCTGTAAGGTATACTCACAATCAGGTCAGTATATCATCATTGTCGTCATTATCATCACCACAACATGCTTTCCAGTAGGGCTGCAGGGCATGCCCTGCTACAGTATAGCCTGAGCAATTTCCTGTAGTGCCGAATTGCATACACAATTGGCACCCTAAGGCTTAGGTCATCTGTCCACGCAAAACAGACTTGCTGCATCACTGCCAAGCCAATGCATGTCAACAAATCAGTTGTTTGCGTATCCCATCAGCTAAACTCAGGCGTTTTGTTTGACTGCTGTCATGTCCCTTTCCTCAAGTCTGTCAAGCTGAGCATGTGTTTGATCAAATGTCAGTCGCTGACGCGCCATAATCCAGTCATCATCTGAACTTGAATTAAAGTACTACACGTTGCTGCAGACAGACATCATGCCAGTGAATCAGTGGGCATACAATGCCAAGTTGGCAGAGATTTGTGGGCCAGATGTACCAAAGCAGCCTGATTGGCTGCAGGCACTATATGCTGCAACAACTGTTCACATTCTGGGAAGGCCTGATAGCTTTAGAGATAAATGGGGTCCTCAGGAGATGGCTGTGTATGACATTGCTGACAAGTTTTGCACACAGATGATGCAAGAGCTGCATGACCACAATGCTTGACATGGAAGCATTTGAATTGAAAAAGAAGGCTGCATTGCCTGCAAGGCATGGGTCATGTTGTTGTGCAAAAAGTGATGTAATCTTGAGATGCATCTTAATTTTTTTGCAGTGGTTGAGTGTGTTGTAGACAAAGACTGCACATGTTGATTGAAATTACATGCAGCAAGATGCAGCATCTTCTTCATCAAGTGTTTTCAGTGCCATAGCGTTGCCAGGTCATATGTCTTCAAGTATCCTTCTTATAGTTACAGGCAGCTAGCTATAGCCACTCTTAAAGCGATTGTGGCACTAAGAATCCAAGCATCACTTCATGACAACATAACAGCTTTGTGAGCCTTTGCAGATGCTGAACTACCATTCAGGGCACATGCAAAGAGCGAATGTAGCGATGAACGAGCTGTGCAAATGAGCTGATAGACACATGATTTGTAAGACAGCCTAAAAAGCTGGCAGATGACTGATGTGACTTCGGGCACTTCTTCATCTGCATGAAGTGAATAAGGATTGTGGCTTCAGCGGTCTGACAGGACGAGCTAGCGCTCTGTCCGCTGGCCAAGAAGCGCAGATTCAGCGCGTCGGGAATTGGCTGCCTCTCGGGGAGTTTTGAGACCTTGCACGTCACATGCTCTGCCATAGCCGAAGCCGGCACTTCTCGCTGCCTGCTTCAGCACGCTTTTTCCTGCGGCCAGATTGCTTGCGTTCCTAGTGACTGCACAGTCCCCAGCAGAGCGTCTCGAGACTAGCAGACTTTGCACACGTTGGCGCACAAAACAGCAATTCTTGCTCCATGTGATCTGATGTGACCTAGGAGAATCAGCGTGAACACACTTTGCATTTCGCGGGAAACAGCATCATGCTGCTGCTAGACTTGCCACCGTTTTTGTTGGGGGTGTTCATGCTGTACTGGAGTTTACCACTAGGTGCTATGCTGGGCAAAATCAGGTTTTGGAAACTGCAAGGACCTCGGAATGACGCATATGGCTGGTGAGCACCCATCATGCGCCACTTCTTTGTGGGGCCACTGCCGGCAGGAATGCTTGTGTGTTGAAACATGTTGTTTGTAGGGCCATTGCACTGAAGCAGATGTTCCAGTGCAAATTCCTCTACCTGGAGGGACCAGAGCTGTATACAGGCGGCAAATACTCTACATGCATCTTCCTGGTGAGCTCTGCATAGGTCCCAGATCTTTTGCCCTGGCACTTCTGAATGTGCCACCTCATGTCGAACAATCTTGCCTTGCCCTGCTGCGTTGCTGCCCATTGGCATAGAGCGTTTCTACTCTATTTCTGATCTTGAGTGTTGCTTTTGACTTGATGTGCTGATTACAGAGCAATCACAGGTCTTGGGGTGACTTTTTCTTGGATGTTGTAGCAACTGAGGGGTATGCACAAATGCTCAGCAGGTGAGTTTGCCCTTAATTTGGCACAGATTACAATGCACATTCCTGTATTGGCTCCGACATCTGGGTCATAATACCCAGCTCAAGAGTGCAACTTTGTTAGTGAGTTGATGTGCTCGCAGATGGGCAGTCTTCTTCGTTTTCCCAGTCTTCATGACATCAGTCATCATTGTGAGGAGTGTAGTGCTGTTCAAGCGTGGAGCTGTCAAAGACAAGAATGTGAGTGTACAAATTTTCATACATTCATGCATTCTTCATATACTTGTCTTCCCCTAGGGTCAGGTGCATGCTGTCCTGAGCAGCTCCCTGACTGTCAGTCTCCAAGTCCTGCCAGACTGCAACTCACCATCTTGCACTACACAAGTCCACATACATATGTCAGCTCGACCACAAACTCGTCAGACTAACCCATTCAATGCTGAGCTGCCTAACGCATATGTTGACGCACTGTTGCGCTGTCCTGCATTTCCTTTCTGGCTTCAAACAGTGCAGAAATCGAGAGTCCTCAGCATCCTGACATAAGTGACCCTACCAACAACACTCCAACATGAGCTGATCATGTGGCTGACACAAAGCATGACCTGGTGTGCCTGCAGGCTCTGAATGATTTCATAGACAGGAAACTTCAGGCCAGCCCGATCAAGAGCCTGATTGTCTACCCTGAAGGTAAAACTAGCACAGCATTGCATTCACACAATGCCACTGTGCATGACTGCTAGCGTGTAAGCAGCAGACACAAGGCGCTCAATGACAGTGCCAGTTGTGATTGCAAGCATGCTGTTGCCCTTGCACTCATCAGACAAGCTGTAGCATGCATGCATACATGCACACCAGAAGCTATGTCAGAAGCAGCGTCCCTGAAGCGCAAAGGCCAAAGAGCTCTGCATGACATGCAAATGAAATTAACAGTTGGCAGCAGAAGTGATGACAGTAATCTGAGTCATCTACCATGTACGGGACATTAGTGAAGCTGTCTGTCAGTACAAGCCATTGAAGCCCTCAACACACTACCCAGCTGTGTTGAGCCACTGTCTCTAACTCATGACTCATGCATGACCTTGGAGATGCACCTGATGCCATGCACCAGATGCCTGCTGGCTAAGTCCGCCTTTGATTACTATGATCATGACTATTATAATTTTTAGTACTATTGGCATTATCGATGTTATTGTCAGTACTGTTGTTCTTGTTGTTGTGACATAGGGTGATTGCCTTTCACACATACCTAGCTTATGGCGCCACAGCATGTGGGGTGTTCATCAGAAGTTAATGTGAGTGTGAGTTACATGCAGGTCACAGGAGTACAAAGCAGCAATCCCTGCCAATGAAGCGAGGCATGCTCCATTTTGCCTATGACCGGAAGTATCCAGTTCAGGTAATGTCATTGCTCTTTGTGACATTAACATTGGCCCGATGTATCACAGCATTGTCTAAGACAAGCGTAGCTCGCAATTGCAATATTTGCTCTATTAGGCCACCTGCCAACTCCTGCCTGCCGTTTTTTCTCACATCAACAGGGTGCATCGCCGCCAACCACTTGCGCATGGGTAGTCATTTCGCGTTGATTGCACTGCACGTTTCCTGTTGCTTTCCATTTCGACAATGGTGTCTGTCTTGTCACCATCTGTTTGCTGTACCTCCTGGGCCTTTTGGTCTGATCCCAGCACCACTCCAGCAAGTAATGCTGCCAATGCGTGTTTGTCATGACCCAACAAACAAGCAGTCTGCAGCATGTGACATTGCCTGTTTGAACAATCTGGGATAGCCCTAGCAGCTGTGTGACTCACCTTTCCACTGGAACATGTCTATGTATGCAGATTTTTATGTCAGTCATGTCTGGGAAGGCAATTACAGCATAAACTAACTGTTGGGACAATTGGAGATGGCCCTAGCGGCTGTGTCAATCACTTCTGCCCTGAAAGTGTCTGTGTATGCAGATAGTGATGTCAGCAAACAAGGAGTCAGTCATGTCTGAGAAGGCGATGACAGCTGGCTTTGGTCAGACTATCGTGGTCGGCTATTCAGAGCCAATACACTCACGGCAGTTTCCCACTTTTGATGTCTTTGCCAGCAGAGTTCAGAAGGAATGGGACTACCAGTGGAAGCGAGTGTATTCATCAAAGCTTGAAGGCAGGTCACCACTGCGAATCAAGCACTAGACCCTGAACCGTATTTGACTTCCAGTCCCTATTTGCTAAGTTGCATTTCCAGGCCCTCCTGAAGTTCAGTTTTGCTGCAGCATCCGCAGTCTTCTGCTTGGTCATCTTGTCAATCAGTGTATGACCACGATCTTAGGGTTGATGACAGTTGACCCCTAGCCGTCAGCAAAGGGGGTTGCTCTGATGCTGCATGGCACAAACTCCATTCGTGCTTTGCAGCTCAACAGCGACAGTTTGCCTTGCAGATGCTAAAGTGCAAGCGCCGCCAGAGATTGACGACCGACACTATTCACAAACGACAAAGGCCTTGATGGTTGTAGTCGGCAGCGCGAGCCTGGTGCTGTTCTGGATGACTGTCTACTGGAGCGCCAAAGCTGGCCTGTGGGTTCTGAGTCTCTTTGGCAGCTACAAAAGCTATGCAACTGCAGTGTTGGTGGTCTACCTGGTCGTGTCATTTGCCAGGGCATTCAGGGCTGTACAGCCCCTGCCCTACATGCCAGCTGTTAGTGACAAAGGTGTGAATGGAGTAGAACCTGTGCATGCTAGCAAAGCTGGGCCAGATGCAACAGCAGGGGGCAGCACAGGAAACGATGGCAGTGGACACGCATCTTTTGCATCATAGCGTATTTGTTCAGGTGTTTTGGCCAAGATAGGCTGCATTTAGCAGAGCTGTGAAAAGTGTACAGCCATGACAACAAGCCGCTTAGCTGAGCTGTTGCCTTAATAGATTGGATCTCAAACACATGTTCCGAAGGATGCACTGATCTGCAGAGCCTGGTGAAATGCCTGCATCATGTAAGGTTCGGGCCAGATACAACACAAGTTGTGTTAGGCTGCATCTTGGAAACTAGTTTCAGAGTCGTGAGTAGAGCCGCAGACTTTGAGAGCTGCTAAAAGACAGTCAGCGTGACTGCTAGCTAGGTCAAAGCTGATAGGCCTAATGGCCAGCCGTGAGTGCAAGCATAAGTGTCTGAAGCTGAAATTGGACCAACCTTGCACATGTGCTGTTGTACAACACGGCAAGACATGTCTTGCTGTAACATGAGTGACTTTGAGTGGTGTGTTTGCGTCTTGCTATTTCAGTTTGCTCGTTGTAAGGGTCACCGTTTCCAAAGGCCGTGGTGACAGCAGCTGGTGTTGCGCAAAAGCTCCAACGTAAGGGGTGGCATCTTGCGCGTTCCTGAAAGGCAACTCAATGCCAAGGCACAAGCCTGCAACTCTGATCCTGGCAGCAATAGCTCAAACAGCCAAGTGAAAGGCTGCAATGGCTTACTAAAAGGGCGGTAACATGGGCGTTTGCATTTACACGTGAGGGCGTATGAACCTCACTGCAAGTTCCTGCAGGTGCTCCACGAGTGTCGTAGTGACAGCTGGCCTCTGCTGCATTCTAGTTCTTGGACACTGTAGAATCGCACACTCAAATTCCCTCCTTGCAGAGCAAAGATCAAAGTAGCTGATGCAATTGGATTGCCATTGTTGAAGTGTCGCAAGCTTGGATCAGACCTGAAGACCAAACAGCAGAGTCGCCAGTGCGCTTGAAACCTCAGAATTGCAACCATTTGTTGGCGACCGCCAGCGAGTCACATTACTTTGGTTGACCGCCTTTACGCTGTCAGGTAAGAGGTAAGTGACTGCATGCGGCGAGCATATCTCCATTGCCTGTCTAGGCCGCTGTTCTTTGTCATCTGGCCGGCACAAACAAAGCAAACTTTGCATTCATGCAATTGTTGTTGCTCACCCTTTGCAAGCCTTTCAGGCCTGCAACTTGCTTGTCTACACGCTCACGAGGAAGAGGCACGCCACCGGCTTCGCAGCCCTTAGGTGGGCGACAATCTCCACTTTGGAGTTTCTCATTGTTACAAGACGCGCCTACCCTGCCCTGTTGCCCTCTTGGCCATGCACTTGCGTTTGCTGCTGCAAAGCATGCCAGTTCAGGACACACACAAACCTGCCCTGCCCAGCAGTCCTCCCCTTCAGAATGTCTTATGCACTTCCCGTCTACCAGCCTACTCAACAGCATGCAGGATCATGTTCTGGACATCTGCAGCAGTCCTGCTGGCCCTAGGGTTTGCAAGTGCACAGTATCCGCTAGAGCAGGGCATAGTGCCCAACGACCAGTACACTGCAGCCCCTGCAGCCGCCCCCCTGGGTACAGATGGGTGGCGCACAGGGCGGAGCACATTCTTTGATGGCTCTGATACCTTCAAGAATGCCTACATTGCAAGGTACATCAACTGCTTAGTTGACATAGGGCTGCACATTTGTGGTAGGACTCATGCATGCAATGATAAAGTGTGCAATGTGCGTGCTTAGTCAACGTCAGCAAATATACTTGTGCGCCAACATCAGGACCTTCTTTGACAGGCATGTTGCGCTGTCTGTGC
>JAABUP010002959.1_pt1 | contig 31124 bp, 37 predicted proteins | sample 5559201 | NCBI WGS metagenome assembly JAABUP01 (sample SAMN10711887, study PRJNA513373) | rock metagenome | isolation source: Antarctica rocks | place: Antarctica
CCTGTGTCGTGCGGCCCAGCGGGCTGCCGCGCCAGGCGCGCCGAGAGTGGGCGCCGCGGCCCGCGGGCGGCGGCGGGCGGCGGCGGCTGCTGGAGCCGCAGGGGGCGGTGCCGCGCTTCGAGGGCACGCGCAAGTTCCCGGGCGAGCTCGCGCGGGAGCCCGGTGCGCGCCCGGCGCGGGCCGCGCGCGCCCTCCGCAGGGGCTGGGTCGAGCCCTGCAAGCGCCGTGCAGGGGCTGCGGTGTGCTCACCCGCTCGGGCGCATGTCTGCAGAACAGCGGAGCTGACGCATGAAGTGAGGGCAGCACGCACTGGGGCCACAGGAGTCACTAGGTTGTGTTGCATGCCCTGCTGACGGGTCCGCGGCGCGGCAGTCTGCGCGGAGCGGGAGCCGCTAGTGATGCACCTGGCACGCGTGCCGGGCATGGGCGACTTGTCCGACGGGGATGCGCATGCGTTCGAGAAGTCCCTGCACCGGTGCAGCCCTGCGGTGCCCATACCCGGCTGGCTTTGACTGGCATCCACACACGAGAGCAGCCTCATTCACGCCGTGCAAGCTTTATGACTCAGGTTGCGATCAAGCCTATAGCAAAAAATAATAATAATGACTACTGTCTTGGCATGCGCTCGCGGCGATGCATGGCCCTCGCCGCGCAGCCTCAGTGGCGGTGGGCATAACATGTATGGTGCGCTCGCGCAGCAAGGTGAAGGTGACGCGGGAGCACTTTTTTGGCACGGGCCGCGCGGGCGACACCATGAAGCACGCGCACGCCACGCTGCCGCCGACCGCAGAGCTGCAGGTGCCGGGGCGCGCCGCTGCCTGCCCCGCAGATGTGTGCTGGATAGGTGATATGCTTTTGCCGCAGCACTTGATGCGGGACTGATGGTGCGGGATATAGAGTCGTGTCTGCATGCCTCCACAGGAGGCCCATGCCGGGCAGAGCGGCGCTGCATATTAGCTGCAGCCGCACCGCTTGCAGCCGAGCAGCCTGGGTAGGGACGGCCTCATGCTATCCAGGCGAGCAAGAGAGAGCGCAAGCTCTAACAAGCAAGACCCTGGCGCAGATCGCGCCGGCCGCGCTGGTCGACTCGCAGCCCTACGTGCGCTTTGTGGCCGCGCTGCCGCCGCGCGCGGCCGCAGGCTGCGAGCAGCGCCGTGCGGCCCAGCTGCGGCAGGTGCCGCTTGCGCCCTCACATCTGCCGACCCGCCTCCCGCGTACCACAGAAACAGGGAAACAGAATGGCATCAAGCTGTGTACTGCAGTATGGGTAGGGAAGCTCGAGCTGTGCTCATGGGCACATGTTCAAGCGGTGTTGCATGGGTACATGCAGGTTGTGTGTGTGCGCACCGTGTGGAAGAATTGCTGAACCTCAGGTCTTTGAGCAGGCTGGTGGCTGCAATGACAGCCAGCCCTGGATGGTGACGCCGCGCAGAGGGAGGCGGAGGGCGCGCAGCTCTGCGCCAGCGCGGTGCAGGGCCTGGACCGGTGGGAGGACGCGCACGCGCAGGAGCCGCGGGCGCCGGCGCCGGCGCCGCCCGCGGCCGCGCCGCCCGCAAAGGGCGGCAAGGCTGCCAAGCCGGCTGACAAGGCCGCGAAGCCTGCAAAGGGCTGATGCGCGCATGGGGGTGGTTGGTCACCAACCGTTGATGGCGTTGGCAGATTGCCCGTTGCTGTCGCGCTGTGCGGCCCGCACATGTCTTGGGCGGCACTTGCTAGCTCAGCTTATGATGACACATACCAGAGCTGCTTCTTTTCGCTGGTGACCAATGGGTAAGCTCAGCCGCAACTTTCTGCATTAGCCTGTCTTGCAAAGTATACCCAGAAACGCTCTCACCCTCCGTCACACCTACGTAAGCACGCCTGCATGACATGCACCTTAGGGACAGACGCTTGAACACACGGAAAGTGTCTGGAAAACGGTCAAGACCTGTCTATTTTAGCTGAAGGAGCATACTTGACAGAGGACCCACTGGCATGCTGGTGCCAGCCCCGTCCTGCCCTGTCCTCACATGACAAAGTAACCCTCCCAGGGCAGTGAGGACGGGAACTACATTATAGCACATGCTCAGCATTCCAAACAGCTCAGCTTGCGCTGGCAGGCCGCAGCAGGCCGGGACGTCCACACCGCTGCAGCGCGAGCCCTCGCGTGCGCGTGCCGCAGGACGACCCTCTGCTAGGTCTTGGCGATGAAGAAATGGTGCATGGTCAGGCCAGCCCCATCGGCGCCCCGGCCCGCGGCCTTCGCACGCTTGCCGCCGGGCGCCAGGTGCCGCGGCGGCCAGGACGTCAACGACGGCGCTGCCGCGCTGCGCGGCGGCGGCGCCTGCCAGGCCCCCTGCCGCGCGCGGGCGCGGCGCGCAGCTTAGCCTGTTGGCGGTGCGCGGTCACCGCCGAATGCATGTTCGCACATGAGAGTTTATCCGCAGCAGTGGGGAGCGGTGCCTTGCCGTCTGCTTTGAGTGCCTCCTGTGCACGAGTGGCCAGGCGCGCCTGGGACTGGGGACGCACATCCGCAGCGGCACGTGCCTGCCCTTGCGCAGCACCTTGGCGCAGCTGCCCTATAAGCAATTGTGGCAGAACGGGTTTGAGTCAGTGCTCTATAGTAGCCTATCGTTGGGCCGCACCTGCAGCGGCTGTCGGTCGCCCGCGCACAGCACCTTGGCGCGGCCGCCGCGCCCGTCTGCGCCGTGGCGCACGAGCGTGCCGCCGTCGGCGCCGCCGGCCGCGCGGCCGCGGCCGCCGGGCAGGAAGCTCGCCTCGCCGCCCAGCGCTGCCGGGCGCGCCTGCGCGCCAGGCATGCAGGGGCTGGTTCAGCAAAGATGCGCGGCCGTCAGGGCTGTCACAAGTGCTGTAGTGCGTGACCACGGACCGCATGGCATCCTTGACGTGCACGTCAGAGTACAATCTTGCTTTGGAAGCACAACCTGTGGGAATAAGTGAGCACTTCGTATGCGACCCGCCAGCGGTGTATGCCCACACTGTATCAATGCCGACGGGGTCTGCAGCCACGAGCGGGCAGCAAACAGATTCAGTGCGTGCATCGCCGGGTGTGTGTAAGTCTGTTCGCACCGGCTTGAGCGGCGTCATCGGCGCCTGCGACAGGCCGTCCAGCAGCCCGCAAGCTGCCAGCGCAGCATACCCCGCAGCCCCGCCGGCCCACCCCGACCCTGGCAAGGGCGCATCCCGCGCAGCGTCCCGCGCGGGCGCGGTTGCGCCCGAGACGGACATGCCTGCATGCTCCGCGCCTGTGCCCCGCTCGTCGCCGCTATCAGCGGCGTACAGGCTCGCTAGTGCCCGCTTCTGCGGCGCCGCGGCGCGCGCGCCTCGCGCCCAACCCGCCCCCGGGTCGTTCTCCTTGCAGGCCGGCCAGCGCGCCGCCGCGCCGTGCGAGCCGGCCGCCGCGTTGCGCAGCCCGCCATGGCCCCCGCGGTGCCGCGGCGGCGCACTGCAGGGCATGTCGGCGGCTGTGACATCCCCGCATCCTGCGCTGCGCGCGACGGCATCGCCAGGGGCCGCCCCGGAAGCGCGCCGATGCTGGCCCGGCTGCGCCATGCACGGCGCCTGGCAGGCGGACCAGCGCGCAGCGCCATCGGCGCAGGCCGCCTCGGTACTCGCGCAGCGCGCGGCCGCGGGTGGGCGCGACGAGGCTGCGTCCTGCAGGCTGCCGGCGCCACGGTCGTTCCCGCTCCGCGTGGCGTCGCTGTCCTCCTCCTCCTCGGTGAAAAGGCTGACCAGCTCGCCCTCATCGCCCGCATGGCCGCTGCGGCCGCCGCCCTCTTCGCAGGGCGCCCCAGCGCCTGCCGGGCTCGCTCCGCCCGCTCCGTCACAGTCGGCCCTATCTGCGGCGGACCTCTCGCCGCCGCGCGCGAGCCCCGCGGCCAGCAGGGCGGCCTCCTCGGCCGCATGGCCACGCAGCCCGGCGTCGCCGCCGCCCGCCGCGCCAGGGCTCCACACCTCGGTCGGCTCCCCGAAAGGCAGGCCCGAGGGCATCGCGGCGCTGCCAGGGCATGGCCTCGCGGCGCTGCCCGGGCTGGGGTACTGCTCAGCGCCCAGCACGTCCCTCCCCGCCGTGCCGGGCGTGCCGGCCTCTGCGTCCGCCGCGCAGCGCTCCCACAGCTCCGCGCCGGCGTCCTGCTCGTCGCCGGGCTGGCTGCGGCCGCTGCCGCCGCCAGCCGCAGCGCCTGCCCCGGGCCTGACCGCGTCCGCCGCCGCTCCCGCCCGCCCGCCGCCCGCAGCTCCCCGGCGTGCAGCCTGGCAGGGCGCGCGGCGGGCCTGCTGCCGGCCTGCATCCGCGCGCGCGCGCGCGCCCGCGGGGGCCGCCCGGGTGGGGCTCTGGGCAGGGCTGCGCGCCGGGGCGGCCGCGGCCGCCAGGCGCGCCGCGGCTGCCGCCAGCTGCGCCTTGGCGCTGCGCAGCTGCGCGTCCAGCGGCTGCAGCCGCGCCTGGGCCTCCTGCGAGCGCGCCCCAGACGCTGGCGGCTGTGCGAATGGGCTGTGTAGAGGGCGGTGAGGTGTGCCGTTCGCGGGCACCGCGTAGCGTCCGCGGCATGGGAGCCGCGTGGCAGGCCGGCGCAAGCGAGCGCCGCTGCCTGGCCTGCCTTTGCCGGACGAGGCCGCATGTGCGCCCGAGTGTTTGACGGGCGAAGTGATGTGCGGCGAGTGTTTGGCACTGCTTGCATGAGGGGCCGCGCGCATCCGATCGGCCAGGCGGTCGGGGCCGGCGCACAGCGAGACGTGCGCGCCACGAGCATGGCAGGGGCATGCGAGGTAGAGAGCAAGCGCATGGATGCCGGGCTGCCCTCAAGCAGCAGACGTGCGCAGGCCCGGCGCACCCGCAGCTCGCGCAGCGTGCCGCGGTGCGCCTCCTGCGCGCCGGTGTGCTTGCGCATGAGCGCATTGTACTCGCCGTTGCGCAGCTCCAGCAGCACGGCGAAGCGGTCCACGTCGGGCTGCGTGGCGCGGCCGTGCCCCTGCGCGCGCCGGCCCGGCGGACCTCAAGCGCTAAGTGCCGCTGTGCAGGGCTGCTGAGTGCCGAGCCACGCACCGTATGGCTGCCATGCCTGCAGGCTGAGATGATAGCGGCGCACCCCTCTTGCTCGCATGCACAGGGCGTTGCGCAGCCCGAGTCATCCTGGGCACCCGCTGCTCAGCCAGACACTCGCCGCGCAGGGGCATAATGCGCCACTGACATGTGATGCACGCACCGAACAAGGCAATCCGTCAGCAGCCAGCAGCCGGTGGTGTGCGCAGCCACCCCTGCAGCCCAGCGCCGCCCCGCATGCCTGGCAGCCAGGTGCAGCCTGCCGCCCCGCGTCGCGAGCGGTGCCCCCCCGGGCGCCGCCGCGCCTGCGCGCCGCCGGCCATGCGCCGCAGCAGGTCGTCGAGCGCGGCGCGGCCCAGCTCGGTCTCCGTGCGCAGGCGCAGCAGCGCGTTCTCGGCCGCCAGCGCGTGCTGCTGGTTCTGCAGCTTGTACAGCTTGCCCTTCTGCGCGCGCGCCGCGAGGCCTTGGCGCAGGGGTGATGCGGTAGGCTAGGGTTACAGTTAGGGTAGGGCAGGGCCTGGCGGAGCGGGCCCGCTGCTGCCGGCGCCTGCGGGCGCGGCCTGACGGGCGGCGGCCCAACGGCGACGCGGACTGGCACACGAGGAGCCGCGGCGGTCGCGGGCGCGGGGAGCGGCCGGCGGGAAGGCCGGCCGGGGAGTGGCGGGGGCCGGGCGGGGGCCGCGCCGTGTGCTTGTGCGCGGCGTCCGCCTGCAGCGCCGCGCGGTGCATCTCCTGCCGCATCGCCTGCACGCGCTCCTCGGCCTCGCGCCGCACGGCGGCGGTCCGGGCGTCTGCCTCGGCGGTCCTGCGCGGCGCGCGCGCCGAGTCGCGGCCGGCGCTGCCAGCTGCCACCTCCTTTGCTCAGCGATTCACTTTCCAGCTCTCAGCCCGCTGGCCGTTTGCGCCTTGATGGCTGCTGGTTCATGCCAGATATGCGGCCTGGCCGGGCAGCCCCGCTGCTCAGAGCCTGCGTGTGTTTGACTGGGGCAACGCACATTGAGCTTGTACTTTGCACTCTGAGAGCTTGAAGGCGCGCACAGTGTCTAAACACCTCCAATTGTTAGTGTGCACACTTTGTGATGCAAACACAGTGCAGGGGCAGAAGGCAGCTGACCTGCTGTGCGCTGCGGTAATCTTGACCTCAGCGGCCTCGGCCTCCTCTTGCGCTTCCTGGTAGTCCTCTTCCAGCTCATGGTGCTGCTCTTTGAGCCCCTCAAGCGTGCGTCTCACCTTCAGCGTCTGCACGCCGCCGGCGCACAGTGCTCAGAGGAACACCTTGCCACCTTGGAAAACTTTTACTATTCTTCGCAGCTGTGTAACGCAGCTCGGCACATACTATCAAACCATTTGCAGGACGCACCTGTTCATATGCCGTGAAGCAAAGCGCAGCACTGCCTCCCGTCACACTCGTACCCGCTTATGTAGTCAACCTGTACACTAAGCTGCTGGGCTTTAAGGTGCACCCAGAGGGCGCGCGCCTCCTGCCGCTCCTCCTGCAGCGCCTGCTCCAGCAGGCGGATGCGCACGTCCGCGGCGGTCAGGCTGGCGGCCGACGGCGCGCGGCCAGGCGAGCCGCCGAGCGGGTCGCCGCCGACCAGGTCCAGGAAGATCCGCTTTGGGCTCTGCCGCGCCTTGGCCTGCAGCGCGTGTACGTCAGCGCTGCTTGCCCTGGGAGTAACTGGCTGGGTGGCGAGCACACAGCTCGCAGCACCTCGCAAAGAAAGGCGCTCAGCCGTGACAGCGCACACAGGGCTGCCTGCAGAAACAACGAGCCACGGTGTCCAGCGAGCACACGGCGCGGACACGCCGCCTTGCGTCCTGTGTAGCACAGGAGCCTGCCAAGCAGGAGCGCTGGTCCCACGCGTAGCTGTGCAACGCAGCCACATGCCAAAAGGTCAGGACAGCCAGGTGAGAGGCGCGTGACCAGCCTGGTGCGCACCCGGCAGTTGGGGCAGGAGAGCTTGAACTCCAGGTGCTGCGCCACACATGTCGTGTGGTACACGTGCCCGCAGGGCAGCACGGACCACGTCCTGTCGTCGGCGCTGCTTGCCAGCTCCAGGCAGATCGTGCAGTGCAGGCTTGCCATTCTGCGTGCTGGCGCACAGTGTCATGGCCGGCGAACGCGCTCTGGCAGCGGCAGCGCGGCCACAGCCGCTGACCAGCTTGCGGCAGCCATACACGGTCCGCTTAACCAAGGAGCGCAGGCTGGAGTCGAGGTGCCTGGTGTGTCCATAGAAGCTTCTCTCGCATCGCTCAGGAAAGAGAGCGCGCGCTGGCATGCTTCTCAGCAAGCATGGTGGCACAGTTTGTGCCGCACAAGCACCTCATGAGGTGGTCACATTGCAGCTGAGTCGCTCCATTTGCCATCCTCCATGACGCTCCGTCACGAGCTGCTCCATCTTGATTCGAATATCAGAAATGATTAAGGGCTGAAGTGGTTACACTGGGGCAATTTGCCAGCAACCGGGACAAATTCATGAGCATCCGGCGCCTAGCGACACGCTGATAGCCATGGGGGCATGCACAGCGGTGCGCTGTATAGAGCACAAGTTGCGCTGCTGTGCCTGCTGCGCGCGTGGTTGTGTGCGCGCGCCCCACAGACCAGGCCTCTGTCCCGTGGGCGCGCAGCTGCGCACCCCAGGCGAAGGACGCATCCTCAAGCTGCGTGCCTATGAGGACAACTTAGCCCTGTACCGCGCAACCATACAGGCGAGCAAGGGCCTGCCAAGCACTACCCAAGCTATTCCAACCACAGTTGACCACGCCGTTAGCGCTGCTCCTGCAGTTGTTGCCCGGCACAACTGTCAGTGCCCTGCGTTTGCAAGCTACTTGTGTGCAAAGCAGCCTTGAGCTGAATTTTGAACTAAAACCAGAAGTACAACAGGAATGTACCTAGCCTAGGCAACCGCTGCTGCGCAGTGCACACGGCTGACAGTCCCGAGCGCGTGTGCAACACTCAGGAGGCAGGCAAGCTGGGCGAGGTCGCGGCCTGGGAGGGGCGGACGCAGGCGCGCGCGGCGTGCGCCCGAGCGGCGCACGCGCGCGCAGCGGAGCAGGCCACGGCCGCGGCGGCGGCCGCCGCGGCGCGCCAGGCGGCCGCGGACGCGCAGCGCGCGGAGCTGCTGGCCGCGCAGGCGGACTTCCTGAGCAAGCAGGCGAGCGGCCGCGCCCACGCGCGCGTGTGCTGGACAGTCGCTGTTGCAGGGGCAGGCCAAGCAGCGCGGTGCAGCCTCTACGGCCTCAGCTTGCACAGTGCTGGGAGGGGCTGATGCAGGCAGGCGCTGTGTCGGCTTGGCAGCGCATGCACCATCCATCTGGTTGGCTTGGTTGCCACGTCGCGACAACCCAGACCTATTTGTGACATTGAGAAGAACCAGGCATCAGACGCAAGCTTAATCAGCAGCAAATAATGCCAATCAGCTCATGAGTCTTAGCGGGAGGTGAGGCAGACCCTCTTGCCGCTGCAGCAAACCCCAGAAGAGCGGCGCGCGGCGCTCGCCGAGCGCGCGCGCAGTCTGGCGGCCGCGCGGGCGGCGGCCGCGGCGGCGGCCGCGGCGGCCGCGCAGGAGCGGCGCTTTGCGGCCGGCTGCGACGAGCTGCGGCAGGCGCAGTGCGGTGCGCGCGCGCGCGAGGTTGCCGCGCAGCAGCTGGTGCAGGTGCGCGCTTGTGGCCGCGCGGCTCGAGCACTTGTCAAGCACGCACCTGCAGCGCCCGATCATGTTGCTGACAAGCTGCCAACGGAAGCGCTCGTGCGGCCATCCCGGCCTCTATTTCGCATGCTGTGTCTGTTGGCTGCCAACTCAAGCGTGTCAATGCAGTGGACATACAGGCAAGCATCCACCCATGGCACAGTCTGCATGTTCTTACTTCGATCTCCACACGTCCTGATGTGTCCAGTCTGGCATGCGCAGATGAATGAGAAGCGCCGCGAGCACCATGCCGCCAGGGAGGCGGAGCGCCGAGCGGCTGTGCATGAGGAGGCCGAGCATCAGGCTGCTGAACGCGCGTGCGAACACCAGCTCTGCTGCTGAGGGGCTTCAATGCATGGTCTTGGCGGCTGCATGCATGCTGCAATCAGCGGGACATGTGACATGCGCTGTTGCTCCATTAAAGAGTGCCTGCCACCAGCAGGCTCTTTTCTGCTCGTCTTTGTGAGCACGCACCTGGCAGCATGGCAGGCGTGTTGGCTTGGTGGTGGACAGTGTGAGACAGCAGCGGCAAGTGGAGCCAGGCCGGCAGGCACACAGAAAAGCGGGAAGAGGAGCGGCATGCGTGGCAACAGGCCAAGGTGCAGCTCGACAGCCAGGCGCGCCCCATGCGCTGCGGCCACGCATGCACCATGCCGCTGGCCATCTGCCATGTCGCTTGGCGGAGCTGTGCTCGTTGACACACCCGCTGCAGGCGGCTCTGCAGGAAGTGCAGCGAACTTATTCGGAGCTTATTCGGAACTTTTCGCGGTCATGAGTCCAGACCAGGCGACTAGGTGGAGCTGGTGCGGGCTGCGCGGGCGGAGGAGGCCGCTGCCGCGGAGCGCGAGCGCCCGGCGCTGCACGCGGAGTGGGGCCAGCAGGCGGCTGCGGCGCGCGCGACTGAGGCGGCGCGACGCGCCGCCCTGCTGCGGCTGCGGGAGGACGTAGAGGACTTCAACAGGCGCGCATGCGGCTGGTAGTGTGCGAGAGGCAGTGCGGCTGGTCGGGAAGGGAAAACTCCGATAAGCTCACACTCACGCGGTGATGTTGCCGTCGCAAGCGTTGCCAGATTGCCTGCATGCATACAGCATGCTGCTCTGCAGCACGTCAGGGCAAGGCGCATGCTAGGAGGCAGCTGCAGCAGCTTCATGCCTTCATAGCAATTAATTGCAGCCTGATAGTCCACCAGACGGAGTGCAACATGACATAAGGCGGTCCAGGACCTTCACATTGGCCATGCAACACGTCGCTCCCTTCTTTGCGCATAGCAAGGCCGTCTCCGCATGCGCGCTCAGGCAGAACCAGCAGGCCGCAGCTGCCGCAGCCAGATCAGACAGGGAGGAGGAGGCGGCGCTGGTGGGCGCGGCGGTGCTGCGTGCGGCAGCCGAGGGCGCCGCGGAGGCCATGCGCGCGCGGGAGCGCCGCGAGGTAGAGCGTCATTACAGGCGCGTGCGCGGGCGGCCGGCACGCCCGCTGCTGGCGCCCCTGCCCCACAGCACATCGCAGACCTGCGACCATGTTATGCCTGCAACTGCTTGCTGCAGGAGCGCCAGCTGCCCAAGCGCTGCGGGCATGTCGAACGGTACAACATTTGGAAGCTGCATCCTGCTGACGTGCTTGTGGCGCCGCCGGCCTGCGAGCGCATGCAGGTCGCATGCAGGTCGCAGCCGACACGATAGCCAGCAGCGCGCCGACTCGGGGTCCGGGGCCGCGCAGGCAGCAACTGCAAGCGTCGCTACACCGCGAGGCTGCTGACACGGCAGAGCGCGACGCGCTCATCGCGGCCGCCGCAGCGGCGGCGCAGGCCCGCCGCGATGCAGAGACCACAGCGCGGGCCCGCGCACGCACGGAGCTGCAGGCGGAGGCGACCGCCGGGCAGCTGGCCCAGATCGCGGAGCGCACGCAGCGGCGGTGTGCGCCAGGGGCCGGGACAGCGGCCCGGGCGAATCTGGCGTGTTGGCGGCGCCCGAGTGCATATCCTTGTGTGTGTTGCACTGTGAGGGTGCAGGTGAAGGACGGCCAGGGCAGGCCTGGCATTCATATGGTCGCGGACGCCGCCGACGTTGCGGCAACTGCTGGCGCCCGTCAAGCGGCAAACTGCACGTACTATTGAGCTGAGGGCAAAGTCACAGCGGCAGAGCCAAAGGCAGGCGTCTCGCGAGCGACCCTGTCTGCCGCCCGGCGCACAGGCGCCAGGCGCACGAGGATGCTCTGGCGGAGCGGACAGCATTGGATCGCGAGGAGGCCGAGGGCGTCCGCGCGCACGCGGCTGCCGTGGCCGCCGGCGCGGCCGCGGACGCCGGCTTTCGCGCTGAGGTGCGCGCGCAGGCGGCCGAGCGCTGCCGCGAGGGCGAGCGGGGCGCCGCGGAGCTCGCGGAGGAGGCCCGCGCCGCCGCGCTGGCCGCGAAGGAGTACGCCGCGCGCGTGGCCGCGCTCGCGGTGGCCGCGCCCGTGCCGCAGCAGCACCACCGGCAGAAGGTGCTGTGGACGTACTGAGCGCGCGCGCACACGGCCGCGGTTGTGGCACGCGCGCCCGTGCCGCAGCAGCGTCCTCTCATATGGGCTGCGAGCATGATTGATGGAACAGTATGCAGCAGAGCTGCGCCGCAGGAACCACGGCTGGTCCCGGACAACAGCCACCAGGTGTTGTCCATGTGGTAACTGGCGGCGCTGGTGAAGCTTGGGATACAGCATACCAGAAGCTCGTCTACAAAACTGCACAGCGCACAGCGGCGTTTGCAACATGCCTATACCCAGTAAACTTCATAGCTAGCGACCCGCAAAAGCAGGCAGAAGTGCAGGCTGTAACACGCTGTAGCGCAACGTGGCTGGTTGTGGCACAGCACACCGAGACGCTGGCCCGAGGAAGTGAGCCACTGTGCTCAGAGAGCAACAGGCATGCGGAGCTTGTAGAACAGTGTCAACTACAGCTCGCCCGAGTCGAACAGCTCATGCCCGTGCCCCGAACATGCACGGGCCAGGTCAGTGCACAGGAGCTCCCGCAGGTGCATGAACCCGTCCTCGTAGATGCGCTCCTCCAGCGCCTCTCTGTGCACGGGTAGCACCCTGCCACGCACAGCACATCTTGCACGCCGCTCAGCAAGCATACGCAAACTTGCGTGCAACGGGCAGGTGCTCCATACCGTGTGCAGGCGGAGCCCAGGTCCTCACCGAGGCGCTCAGTCGCCTGCCAGCGCAAAGCTAAATTCAACAGTGGGGGGAGATATACAAGAGAGCTGACGATACACAGTGCGCTGCACCGCGCACCACGCCGCACAGCGCATCCAGCGTTGCGAAGATCTGAGGTTCACTACGGGGGTGCAACATGCGCCTGCGCTGCCTGCCGCACGCCACGCTATAGCTGAGCAAAGACTCCGCTATCTGCCAGACTGCATAAAGCTGCAAGATAAATATCAGGGATGTTCGCACCCAACGTCCCCAACAAGTTCATCATTGGGAACGTTGGAGTCTGATGCTTTCTCTGGGTCCGCCTCCAGCTTGGCCAGCTGCAGCTTGAGCAGGTCCGCCAGCTGCAGGCAGCCTGCAGCAGAGGGCGCAAGCGCTCGCTTCGAAAAATTTGACACCTGCACAGCACGGGACAGCGCAGCCAGCGTGCGCGTGACTGCATTGCAGGAGCAGGAGCCGAACCAACCTTCGCATGTGATCTCTGAGGTGGTTGCATGCGTTTGCGCCAATGCAGCGCACAGCGCCAGCACAACCAGCGTAAGCCTCATTGAGCCACCGTCAGGGAAGCAATCCGCTCCTGGCGCGCCAACACCAAATTCTTGCGGCTCTCCGCCAGAAAGCCGCGCTTGCTTGTCCTCGGCGCACTGGAGCGGTGCAACTGTCGCACACGTGATAGGTGTAGGGCGCAGATATTGAGCAAGTGCACCTGAGGCACTTCTTGGAGCAGAAAGACGGTGGACGCCAGCTCATCTCAGCGCTTGCCAGGATCTCACAAGCCAGTGCAGAGAGCAAAAATACTCGCCAGTGAGGCTTTCTAGGATTGGGGAGGACCATGTTTGCTGCGCCACCGGCGCGGGGGGTGGCGCTGCCGGCGGCAGGCGCCTCGCGACAGTGCTACCGGGTGCTGCCTCGGGCTGCGGCGCTCCGCTGGTCGTGCAGGAGCTCTGCTTTGGCGGGCCGCAGCCTGCAAAAGGTGCGCTTCCTGCTTGGAGCGGTCTTGCGCTTCCCATGTGGGCTGCAGAAGGTGTCATCGATTGCACCAGAGGTTGATGGGGAGCAGCAGAGGCCGCCGCCGAGTGGTTGCTTCGACTGTGCCGACTTTTAAAGTCCGGCACTCATGTCACGTTGCGGCCGGCCCACAGCCTGGCAGGGGCACTGCACCATCGAGTCGGAGCCCCTGCCGTGTTTCGCAGCTCAACATCCTGCGCTCAGGCGCTCTAAGCTGCCGTTGCTCGACTGATGGGTTTTCTTTGCCTGCAAATGTGAGGCTGCCAGACTGAGGCCAGGCCGCGGGTGCCGCGCAGGCGGGCGTGTGTGCGCAGCCTCTGCGCGCGTGTGGCAGGCTGCAGTGGCGGCCGCTGCAGGCGGGCCGCGGCAATGCGCTGGTCGTATGCATGGCGCACAGTTTGGTCCCGACTGCTCCGCTCGGCCTGTACAACCCCGAGGATGACCGGGACGCGTGCGGCGTGGGCTTTGTTGCGGAGCTGAACAAGGTGCCGACGCGCGCGTGCGTGGTGGATGCGATAGAGGCGCTGCGGCGCATGACTCACCGCGGCGCGTGCGGCTGCGAGGTCAACACAGGTGTGGCCTCACTGTTGTGTTTTGTCTGGTCGGCTGGCCTGTGGCCTGTTGCCCAGAGACAGAGGCAAGTCACTTTGGTCGGGCTACAGGGCTGTTCACATATGCCTGTGCAGCAGGGCTGCAGCTTTGTGGCACTGTGTGTCTGACCCGTCTGCGTGTGCGGCCGCCTGCACAGGCGACGGCGCTGGGTGCATGGTGGCCATCCCGCACGAGTTTTTCAAGCGCGTCGTGCGCGAGGCGTGCGGCGTGCGGCTGCCGGCGGCGGGGGAGTATGCTGTCATGATGGCCTTCCTGCCCAAGGAGCCTGAGCAGTACCACTCTGCAAAGGGCACCATTGCCAAGTGCGCGCAAACCTGAGCCCCATCGGTCCTTGCTCAGTCCAGGGTCAGCGCGCGCCTTTCAGCGGCTGGTGGCACTGATGCCTACCCTTTGCTTAAGAGGTAGCACCATGTCAGGACATCGCAGGGCTGCTGGGAGGTAGCAGCTTGTCAGCGCTTCACAGGGCTGAGGACAGGGCAGCTCTCACTGCTCGTGGCATCACTGCGAGGCCTGCCTGCGAGGCCCACACGCTCGCCCCAAGTCTCGGGCAGAGAAGTCGCAGTGGCAAACATGCGCTTCACTGAGACAAGCCGCGCCTCCGCGGGAGGTGCGTGCGCAGCAGCAGGCGACAGGCGCGCCAGAGGGCGTATGGGGCCATTGGCTGGGCGAGCCATGCGCTCCTCTCAGCGCTCGAGCTCAGCCCGCCCAAGAGCCGCACGGGTGCCGCAGGGTGGCCGGGCAGCTGGGGCACGACGTGCTGGCGTGGCGGCGGGTGCCCACGTGCGACGAGGGCCTCGGCGAGTCCGCCAAGGCGACAGAGCCGCAGATCGAGCAGTGCTTCCTGGCGCGCAGCCGGGCGCCCGTCACCAGCTCGCCCGACCCGGACGCGCAGGCGCGCGGCAGGCCGGCGCCCCTGCTCCTCCTCTTAGGGTCTTGGAGGACAGTGTTATGGCAGCCCCACATCCGCCCCACGCGTGAGCCTCTGGGCATGCCGCACAACCCTGCAAGACCGCCCAGGTAAGCCTCCACGGGAAAACCGGGTGCGCTGGCATCCCTGAGGAGACAAACACGCCCATTGCCTGAGGGGCAGGAGGCAAGCATGGCCATGTGAAGTGGTGTCGTGCTGGAACTGCGCGTCGGTCGTGGGGAGCGCCCAACTGACGGGGAGCGGGCGGCTGCGCGCGCAGTTCTACGTGCTGCGTAAGCTGATCGAGAGCGAGCTGATGCGGAAGGGGTACAACCACCGGCACGCGTACATCGCGTCCCTGTCCTCGCAGACCATCGTGTACAAGGGCCAGCTCATGCCCTCGCAGGTGGGGCCCCTGAGGCCGCCCTGCTGGCTGCTGGCTGGCGGATGTGACGCATGAGCCTGTGCCGCTCCGGGCGGGCGTCCTCGCTGGCAGCGAAGTGTGGAGGCGTGCGGGGCTGCCAGGACCGGCTGCATGCGGCTGTCTGCGCGTGCGCGCGCGGAACGCGCCTGGTGTGCAGGCCAACTCAGGCTGAGAGTGTGTTGAGAGGTGAGACCCTCGGCAGCCCCTTATTCAACAGCGCGCGGCGCGCAGGTGCCCTCGTATTTCCGGGACCTGCAGGCGCCCGACTTCACGTCGTACATGTGCCTGGTGCACTCGCGCTTCTCCACCAACACGTTCCCGTCCTGGGACCGCGCGCAGCCGATGCGCATGCTGGGCCACAACGGTGCGCGCGCGCAGCCTCGCGGGCGGCACGCCATGTTGCGAGATCTGGTGGCGGGCGCGGCGCGGCCTGGTGATGACAGTCAGATGTCACAACAAATGCTGATGGGACTCTGGTCGGTACCCACCGTGATGATCCTCATGCTATCATCTTTCGGGGCTGAGGGCTGCGCCGCGTTCGTCCACCCTGCATGCCCGCCTCTAGCTCTTAGGAGCCAGCTGCAATCATATGCGCAGGAGTGCATGTGCGCCACATCCCTATACAATGCTCGGCAGGGCCTGCGCGCGTGCGCACAGCAGCTGATGGTTAGGGTTAATCCTACCCCATGTAGGGTAATCCTACCCTATAACCACTTAAACCTTATTGTGGCTGAAGCGCCGGCGCCGCGGCGCGCAGGCGAGATCAACACGCTGCGCGGCAACAAGAACTGGATGGAAGCGCGGCAGGGCCTGATGAAGTGCGCGGGTCTGGGCCTGGCGCCGGTCGTGCTGGCGAAGCTGCTGCCGGTGGTGCCGGAGTGGCAGTCGGACAGCGGCTCGTTCGACACGGTGCTCGAGCTGCTCGTGCGCTCGGGGCGTGACCTGCCCGAGGCCATGATGATGCTCATCCCGGAGGCCTGGCAGAACGACCCGCTCATGCCGCAGGCGCGCCCGCCCGCGCCGCCCGCCCCGCCCTGCGTGTGTGTTAACACCCTCTGACTGGTAAGCTTTCATTGACAGCCAGAAATGCAGCACGGGCTTTCACATAACTCACTATCATTTTTTTGGTTTTCTTGGGTGAACGTCCCGTCGTGTTGGGATGGAAGTGTGTGGGTGGTCTGTGCCATTCCTGCAGCCTCGCATGCACTGAGTGCGCACTTCAACGGCGCGCAGGCCAAGCGGGACTTCTACAGGTTCACCAGCGCGCTGATGGAGCCGTGGGATGGCCCCGCGCTGGTCGCCTTCACGGACGGCCGCTTCATCGGCGCCACGCTGGACCGTAATGGCCTGCGACCGGGGCGCTACTATATCACAAAGTCCGGTCGCGTGGTGCGGCGCGGCGGGCCCGCGGCCGGGGCGCTGTCAGAGACATGCACAGCAGTTTGTTCTTGCTGCCTGTGTCTTTCCGGGCTCAAACGGCAGGCAGCCTCTGTTGTTGTGCGCTGTCACCTCACGTTGCCTGCCCAACAGGCTATGCGTCATTCTCAGCTCTGTCATGCAGTGATGTTTTGTATCATGCTAGGCCTTGACATGTCCGCCTTGCATGGTACAGCTGACATGTCAAGGCACGGCCGCTTCCCGCAGACGTGCGCAGCCAACGGCGCGCGGCCGCGCAGATCATGGCCAGTGAGGTGGGCGTGGTCGACGTGCCGGATGCGGATGTGGAGACCAAAGGCCGCCTGATGCCCGGACATCTTCCTGGTCGACTTCGAGGCGCGGCGCGTCGTGCGCGACCAGGAGGCGCGCGCCCCCCCGCGCGCGCCGGCCACCGGCACGCGCCGCAGAGCTTTCAGATGGGCGCAGCTTGGTGACGGTGAGGTGTATGTCGGTCAGCGCCGTGAGTGCGAGTGCGCCGCGGCAGTGCTGCGATCAGCAGGTGGTCTTGAGGCGGGGCAACCGAGCCGGGAGCTGTATGTCAGCCGCGCGTGGTTGGAGGTCGGAGGCGGCGCCAGTGCGGCGCGGGCGCTCAGCTCCGCGAGCCTGGCGACGCGCGCTCGAGCGAGGAGCTGGCAAATGGGCCAGTTCTCATGCAGTGCCTTCTCTGACCCGTGCACGTCTGCACACGTGTGCGCATCACTGAAATGCGATGTCAGCGAGGGCGCCCCCGCGCGCAGATGAAGGAGCGCTACACGACGATGCGCCCGTACGGCCAGTGGCTGGCCGAGCAGGCGTTCACGCTGGACGACGTCGTGGCCTCGGTCGGCCCGGCGGCCTCCGCGCCGCCCGGCGGCGCGAGCGCCAACGGCGCGTCCGGCAGCAGCAACGGCGCCTTGGCGCACGCCGAGAACGGCGCGGGCGCGGGCGCGGCCGGCGAGGGCGCGGGCGTGCAGCTGCTGCTGCAGCCTCTCAAGGTGCGCCCTGCGGCGCGCCGCCCACAAACGCAGGCGGGTGCTGTTGGGGTTGGCGCATCATGGTGCGGCGTGACTGTGCGTCGGCTCTTTGGTTTTGGACTGTGCGGCTGCCGCCCGACTCACCGGCGGCTAGGTGTCGCTGGCCAGCTTGTTGATGTGCGGGGGCGCGTGAGTGCGCGCAGCCTGTTTTTGTTACGGGCAAGGGCGCTCACATTCGGCCCGCAAGGGCCATACAAACTTGTCTACCGCGCCAGGAGCCACATGAGAGCGCTTGCAGCGGCGTGCCTGCAGCACAGTGCCTGCACCCTTGGTCCTGACCTAACACACTAACCCTACCCCCACTTTGTGCAGGCGGCCGGGTACACCTCGGAGACGCTGGAGCTGCTGATGGTGCCGATGGCCCGCACGGCCAACGAGCCGCTGGGCTCCATGGGCAATGACGCGCCGCTGGCGTGCATGAGCGCGCGGCCCAAGCTGCTGCCCGAGTACTTCAAGCAGATTTTCGCGCAGGCGCGGCCCCGCCTCCCTCAGTGAAGCAGGCAGCGCTCGCTTTGTCACTGCCGCAGCTCACTGCTCCAGTGTGCACCCCGAGGCGATTGGGTGAGTTGGCCAAGCGGGCGACCAAAGCCCAGCCCCAGACGCCTTGCGGGCACTTTCGACTCGGAAGGCTGCACAGACGGCGGGCTGGCTCGTCAGGCTGCCATGCAGTGACACTTGCAAGGCGGTGCAAAAATGCTGATACGTACGGAGTGCATTGATGGCCGTGGTCAGGGTTAGGGTGAGGCTCGCACGCGTGGCGCGCAGGTGACCAACCCGCCGCTGGACCCGCTGCGCGAGAAAGTGGTCACGTCCACGCGCTGCATGGTCGGGCCCGAGGGCGACATCACCGACATCGGCCTGCCCGCCCAGGCGCACAGGCGCGCGCGCCCCCCGCCGCCGCAGCCGCGGCGCCGCCGAGCGGCTCGGCGGCGCCGCGGCGCCCTGCGCGCGCTCTGTTCAAGCGAAGTCTGAGTGATTTGCTTGATGTTGCAGTCACTGCTAGTTGTTCGTCCCGCCCGGAAGCCGTGCATCGCCCCTGCGCAGGGTAACTTCATGGGATTTCTTGGGTTTCCAGAATGTCCAAAGCCCGTCATAGTGACGTTTACATGATCATGGGGAGCACACGCTGCTGGAGGCAGTCTGGCAAACCCGGCGGCCTTGCCCGCGCAGGCTGGAGCTGGAGCAGCCGGTGCTGCGGCCGGCGGAGCTGGCCGCGCTCAAGCGCATGGACTACCGCGGCTGGCGCTCCGCCGTGCTGGACGCGACCTGGCCCGCGGCCGAGGGCGCAGCCGGCCTGGAGGCCGCGCTGGACCGCATCTGCAGCGATGCCAGCGCGGCCATCGAGGACGGCGTTGCGCTGCTGGTGTTGTCCGACCGCGCGGCGGGTGCGGCGCCGCGCCGCTGGCCTGCGAGCAGGGAGCAGGGCCTTGCACCCGCCGTTGTCTTTGCGAGCAGGCCTCCATGCATGCCCTGCACAGTCACATCACGTTAAGCGGGTACTGGGTGAGGAGGGACTGGACGCGGGTGGCATCGGCGGCACGTGAGTGGGGGTTCAGGAATTTTCGGCAGTTGGGGTTTGTATGTGTGCCGAGCGGCCAGAGGGTGTGCATGAGGCAGCCTGACGACTGACGCGGCCGCCTCGGCGGCAGGCCCGGAGCGCGTAGCCATCTCGCCGCTGCTAGCGACGGGCCGCGTGCACCACCACCTGGTCGCCACGCAGGTGGGCCTCCCCGCCCGCGCCATGGGCGCCGCGGCGTCCCTAGGCGCGTGCACGGTGTGCAGTGCGGTCTTTGATAGGCTCTGGATGAGCCCTGCGTCGAGGGGCTGGAGGGACGCCGTCGCCGGCGGGCGCGGCGCGCGCCGCGCGCGCCCGCGCGCCTGTCATGATGCTGCGCCGGGCAGGCTTGTTGGCAAGGTCGGGCGAGCGGGCTATGGGGCGTGCGCGGGCGCAGGCGCGCACGCGCGTGGGCCTGCTGGTGGAGACGGCGGAGGCGCGCGAGGTGCACCACTTCTGCACGCTGGTCGGCTACGGCGCGGACGCCGTGTGCCCCTGGCTGGCGTTCGAGGCGCTGGGCGCGCTGCGGTCCGAGGGTAAGCTGGCCGCCAGCGAGACCGACGACGTGCTGGCGTCCAAGTACATCAAGGCGCGCGCCCCAGCCCCAGCACATGCGCGTGTCGGGATATCGTGACGGGCATCAAGGGTGCCGGCAGAGGCGTGATGTACACGCCTGTATCACTGCAGCGCAACGTGCTGCGACGCTTGGGGGGAAGGGTACCCATCAGCCATGAGCCTCCCCTACCATTGCCAACTGGCAAGAGATAGTCCTGTCTGGCTGCACCGGATGCATTTCTGCGGCGTGCCTTTGCTGGACGCCCGGAGGGTTCGCTCGCGCGAGCGGCCGCGCCGCGCCCGCCTGCCTGCCTGCTCGGCCGCGCGCCAGCTCCGGCGCGCTCACGCGAAGGTCGGCAGACCCTATACCTACCTAGCCCTGCGCGCGCAGGCGGTCAATGCGGGCCTGCTCAAGGTCATGGCCAAGATGGGCATCAGCACGCTGCAGTCGTACAAGGGCGCCCAGATCTTCGAGGCGCTCGGCCTGCACCCGGACGTCGTGCGCGCCGCGTTCGTGGGCACGCCCTCGCGCGTCGCCGGCGTCAGCTTCGCCACGCTGGCGGCCGACGCGCTTGCAATGCACGGCGCCGCCTACTCAGGCGCGCCGCACGGCGTCGCCGGGGCCGCCGCGCGCCCGTGGAGCGGGGCCGCGACGCGCTTATCCTTTCGCTCTTATCCTGCGGGTTGCTTGGCTGCCGGGCTGGGGCGGGGGCTTGCTGGCTTTAAAGCAGCGCGGGTATTTCGCAAGAGCGTGTGGATGGTAGGCTTTATGGCGGGGTTGAGCGGGCGGCGCCTGGCCAGGCGCGGCGCTGCCAGAGGACAGCGCGGACGCGCGTGCGCTGCCCAACCCCGGCGACTACATGTACCGCTCGCCGATCAAGGCGGGGCAGACCGAGGCACACCTGAACGACCCCACCGTCATCTCCAAGCTGCAGGAGGCCGCCGCGACCAACAGGCGCGTGGCGCACCCTGCGGCCCCACCGGCCGAGACCCGGCGGCGACGCCTGCGCGCTTGCCCAGACGGTGCCAGCATGTGATATGGTCCTGCTGGCAGCGCGGCGCCACCCGCGAGCGCGCTTATAGGCGACGCGCCTTTTCGTGTGCATCGCTGCTGCGTTGCTCCAGGCCCTAGGGTACAGGGTTTACTAATGCCTGGTGACCTGGCGGGGCAGCCGCGCCGCGTACGCGGAGTACAGCCGCCTGACGCAGGAGCTCAACCGGCAGATCAACCTGCGCGGCATGCTGCGCTTCAAAGCCGCCGAGACGCCCGTGCCGCTTGAGGAGGCGCGCGCCCGCGTGGCGCCTGCGCATGGCCCCCCGCGTGCCTAGGGCATGTGTGGGCGACGCGCGGGCGAGCGCCAGGCTGCACATCGCTGCTCGATCGCGGGATGCAGGAAATGCTTGCAGTTTTAAGCAGGTACACGCCGTGTCCATATAGGGAGGTTAGCTGTGCCTGCTGCTATGCATGGTGTGCACGCGCATGCACGGAACGCATCAGCACGTGCGGCACTGGCAGTGGTATGCCGAGGGCATGGATGCGCGAGTGCCTCGACGCCCCTAAGTGCTGCGATTGTGCGCAGGTGGAGGCGGCGGCTGACATCGTGAAGCGCTTCTGCACGGGCGCGATGTCGTACGGCTCCATCTCGCTGGAGGCGCACACGACCCTGGCCGAGGTCCGCCCCTGTCCTGCGCATGCTTGGGAGTGTCCGGTAGCTGCTCTATCATTGGGACCAGCCAAGTTCCCACCGCTTCTGGCCCTGGTTGCGTGGCTTGGGAGTTTGCTGTCCTGGTGACCCGCACATTGTTCAAGTCTCTGTCGCGGCGGCGCCTCACCAGGGGCAAGGCCGGCAAGCCTCAGGTCGGTCTGCACCTCTCGGCTGCAGCGAGTGCGCTCGTGCGGCCGGCAGGCCATGAACAGCATCGGCGGCAAGTCCAACACGGGCGAGGGCGGCGAGAACCCGCGCCGCCTGGTGCCCAACCCAGACGGCTCGGCCAACCAGCAGCGCAGCTCGATCAAGCAGATCGCGAGCGGCCGCTTCGGCGTGACCGCCAACTACCTGACGAATGCGGACGAGCTGCAGATCAAGATCGCGCAGGGCGCCAAGCCTGGCGAGGGCGGCGAGCTGCCCGGCGGCAAGGTGCAGGGCGACATCGCGGTGCGGCCCGGGCGCCGCGCGCGTGGGCTCTGCTGCCTATGGAGGCCGCTTGGACCTAGAGTCTTGGTGGTGTGTGCACTTGTGCTCTAACCGCACTCACAGGGATGAGTAGGCAAAGGGACAGGGGACCTGTGGGCTGTTGAGGCCATGACCTTGTGAGCACACACCCTGCGCGGCCCACCTCCCTGCGCCGGGCCAGCGGGCGAGTGTGATATTTGACTGGCTGACGGAGGCGCGTGCGGGCCGCAGCGCACGCGCAACTCGACGCCCGGCGTGGGCCTCATCTCGCCGCCGCCGCACCACGACATCTACTCCATCGAGGACCTGGCGCAGCTCATCTATGACCTGAAGTCTGCCAACCCCAGTGCGCGCCCCCACCCACCCGGCGCTGCCCTTGTTCAAGGAGTCCCAGCAGCGACGCTGTTTGGCGTGCCAGTGTGAGTGTGGCGGCGCATGCGTCATCTGCTCGCCGCATGTCGTGACTCACCCTAGCGACATGGGGTCTTCGGCGCTGACACCTGCCAGGCCGCTCGGCTGCCGCCCCTGCCTCAGCCCCGCCTAATGCGCCAAGAGCGCTGCCTCCTGTTGCGGCCGGGGCTGAGCCCGGCGCACGCGGGCGCGCGCGGCCGCGCAGCCGCCCAGGTGGTTCAGGATAATGCGGCATGCGCCGGGCGCGGCCAGCGTGATGAACCCTAAATCTAACCCTGGCCGGCAGCACGCCTGAGGCCGGGCGCGGCGGGCGCGGCAGGCGCGCGCGTGTCGGTGAAGCTGGTGTCCGAGAACGGCGTGGGCGTCGTGGCGGCCGGCGTGGTCAAGGGCCACGCGGACCACGTGCTCATCAGCGGCCACGACGGCGGTACCGGCGCGGCCAAGTGGTCCAGCATCAAGAGCGCGGGCCTGCCCTGGGAGCTGGGCCTGGCCGAGACGCACCAGACGCTGGTTGCCAACGACCTGCGCGGCCGCGCGACCGTGCAGGCGCGGGGCGCGTCTTGGGCGTTTGAGGGTGGGAAGCTGCGCCCATGGCCAGCCAGTGAGGCCGCGCCACCATGCTTGCGCGGTCCGGCAGATGGACTCCAAAGGCTACTATCTGCAGGCTGAAACGCATCTGCAGCCTGCCTGCGTTCTCAGCGTCAGGTGTGCACAGGTGTACAAGTAATGTTTGTTGTCTGTTTTGAGTGATTCTTCAGAAGCACAAAGCAGGATATAGCATCGCCATAGTGTTGGGTGGTGTTTGGGTGCACCTGCAGCGGCGAGCAGCTGATGCGGACGCGAGCTGACACGCGCAGCGGCGGCGGCAGGTGGACGGGCAGCTGCACACTGGGCGCGACCTGGCGGTCGCCGCGCTGCTGGGCGCCGAGGAGTTCGGGCGCGCGCCTGCCTTGCATCCCGCGACCCTGCTCTCGCCCTGTGCGACGAGCGCTGCTTGCCATGCCTGGTTACATTGTGTGTTGTGCTCTAGGACAATGCCGAGGGAGCGCGGGGTCAAGTGCAGGCAGACAGGTTCTCGAGGCCTCAGGCAAGCAAGCGCTGGCCCCCACAGGCCGGTGAACACTGGCGCGTGATGTGTCGGGCAATCATGGCCCGCGCCATGTCTCAGAGCGCAGACGCGTGTCTGTGGCCAATCAGGATGGGCCGGGGGGCGCCGCAGGTTTGCGACCGCGCCGCTGATCACCATGGGCTGCATCATGATGCGCAAGTGCCACACCAACACGTGCCCGGTCGGCATCGCCACGCAGGCGCGCCTGCGCGCGGGCCGGCAGCCTGCCGGGCGCGCCGGCCGCTATGCCGCGGGCAGCGCCACAGCGAATGCGCCCGGACCAAAGCGTGGGTGGCAGCCAAGTCATGCAGACTGTATAGAGGGTCCCGCTCATCAGGTGGGAGCACGGCCTCGCGCATGCCCAGGCGCCATGTGGCGGCATGTGGCTCCGGCACAGCGCAATACGGATGAGTCAAGTCACGCTCGTGCGCAAGGACTCGGGCTCCGAGCCCGACACTCTGCGCATGCCGCTGACGGCGCGGCTCGCCGCGGGCGCGGCGCAACGCGGATGAGCCGGGTTACGGTGTCATATGCAAGGGCTCAGGCTCCGAGGCCGGCGCTCCGCTGACGACCGGGCGTCGCACGGGGGCGGCGCAGGACCCGGAGCTGCGCGCCAAGTTTGCGGGGACGCCGGAGCAGGTGGTCAACTTCTTCTTCCTGGTCGCCGAGGAGCTGCGCGAGTACATGGCCGCCATGGGCTTCCGCGCCATCAACGAGATGGTTGGCCGCGCCGACATGCTCGAGGCGCGCCGCCCGCGCCGCGCGCGCGGACCCAACCGCGCGCCGCCGGAGCGGCGGGGGCTTCCCAAACGGTGCCGTGCAGAACATTTTGCGGGGGTGCCGCCATCCGCCCCTGCCCGCATGCGTGCTTGCCCGCCGGGCGCCCGGCGAGATCCGGGCGGCCGGCCGTCTGTCTGCATGCGCGGCGCGCGCGCCGGCGCATGCAAGTTCTCGAGCCAACAGGCTGGGGCGGGCACCCGCTCACGACATAAGCGCTGAGCGCGCGCCGCGCGCCGCGAGCGCAGGTGGACGAGGAGGTGCGCGCGGGCAACCCCAAGCTGGCGGGCCTGGACCTGGACCTCATCTTGACGCCCGCGGCCACGTTGCGCCCGGGCGCCGCGCAGCGCTGCATCCAGCGCCAGGCGTGCCCCGCGCCGCCGCGGCCCGCGCGCGTGCGCCGAGCCGGGTACTGCATGGCGGCGCGGCGGGCACAGGGCTTGCGGCTGGATGCTGGGCCCGCACCGTCCGGCGCACTGGCTCTGGCTGGCATGCCGGCATGGCGGCTGCGGGCAGCCGTCGCCATGGCGTCCAAACCAGGGTCAGCCAGGGTACACAAAACCTAGCCAGGGTGGGCTAATCTAGCTGGGGCGCGCGCGCGGCAGGACCACGGCCTGGAGCACGGCCTGGACCCGGCGCTGATCGCGCGCTGCGCGCCCGCGCTGCCGTTCGCGGGCGCCAAGCCGGTGCCGGTGTACATCGAGGCCGCCGCCGTCAACACGCACCGCGCCATCGGCACCACGCTCGCGCACGAGGCGCGCTCCCGCGCCTGGGCCGGCCGGCCGGCGCGCCGGGGCGCCCGCCCGGGTGGCGGCAGGCGTTGCTGTCTCAGGTATAATATATATAAAAGTCATGGAATGGGTGTAGCAAGCCTACTATGTACTTTCTAGGTGCCTGTTCCGGGGCTTGCCGCACGCTCCGCACTGCATGCTGGCCCCCAGCGTGCCGCCGGTGCCGAGAGTCGCGCAAAGAGCTGCTGCGCAAGGCGAGCGGCAACCTTTCTGGCCGGGGCATCCGAAGCGCACTGACACGCGCGCGCGTCGAGCCCCCGACCGCAAGCGGCGCCGCCGCGCGCGCGCAGGTGACCAAGCGCTTTGGCAGCAAGGGCCTGCCGGAGAACACGATCCACGTGAAGCTGTCCGGGCATGCCGGGCAGAGCCTGGGCGCGTGGCTGTGCCCTGGCATCACGCTGGAGCTGGAGGGCGACTCCAACGACTACGTGGGCAAGGCGCGCCTGACCCTAACCCTGACCCTAATCTAACCCTAACCGCCTGCCTGTTCGCATGACGCGGCCCCAGCGTGCACTGTGACGGGTGCACGCACCGGCGCGCCGGGCGCGCGCGGTCTGGCGCGCCTCCTTTTGGTACCGCCCTGCTGCGAGACGGACAGCGTTATTCACGCCAGCGGGCCGGGCCGCAAGAGCTCAGAGCCAGAGCTGTTTCGGCAAACACATTTGGCCGCAAGGCTATAGTCCTTTGACAGCGGCGGCGGCGCGCGCAGGGCCTGTCGGGCGGCATCGTGATCGTGTACCCCCCGCGCGAGTGCGACTTCCGCGCGGAGGAGAACATCATCGTCGGCAACGTGTGCCTGTACGGCGCCGTCTCGGTGCGACCCGCCCGTGCTCCGCCTGGGCGGCGCCGCCGCCTGACTGCGCCGTGCAGTGCACAGATGCGGGATGCGGTTTGCGTGCGCCCATGGACGTGCAGCGACACGGAGAGGCGCTGGGGCGCTGCCATGGCCGCCGCAAAGCGGGGCGGCGCGCCACAGGTCTGCAGCGCGGCGGCGGCTGGCAATTGCGCGCGAGCGGGCGCGGTGACGCTGTGTGCTCTGCAATGCGCATGAAGGCCAGTCAGAGTCAACTAGCTGATCAAACCAAGCCACTTAGGGTCTGGGTCGCCCTGGGGCAGGGCGAGGCCTACTTCCGCGGCGTGGCCGCGGAGCGCTTCTGCGTGCGCAACAGCGGCGCGAGCGCGGTGGCCGAGGGCGTCGGCGACCACGCGCTGGAGTACATGACCGGCGGCACCGCCGTCGTGCTCGGCCGCACCGGCAAGAACTTTGGCGCCGGCATGAGCGGCGGCCTGGCCTACGTGTACGACCCGCACGGCGAGCTGCCCGCGCGCTGCAACGCCGATGTCGCCGGCGCGCTGGAGCCGTTGCCCGCCGAGGTGCGCCGTTGGTTAAGGTTATCCTACCCTACCCTACCCTCTAACGCTGGAGCCGCTGCCGGCCGAGGTGCGCCGCGGTGGGCGGCGCCCCGCGCGGGCGCCTGGCTGGCGGCTTAGGGGCTTGCGGGCTCCTTGAAAGGGCGTGCATGGGCGCGGTGCACCAAATTATTGCGCGGGACCTGCGGAGCGGGGCGCTGCAGCGCGCGCGGCGGCGCGGCAATGCGGCGCGGGCGCTCGTCCCTGCGCGCCGACCCGGCCGCCGCAGTTGGCTTTGGCTTTACCCACAGTTGGCGTGCGCGCGCGCAGGACGAGTCGCTGCTGATGAGCCTGGTGCAGCGGCACCTCAAGTACACGGGCAGCACGGTCGCGCGCGGCCTGCTGAACAACTGGTCCATGGCGCGCGCCGCTTTCGTGAAGGTTTTCCCGGTCGAGTACCGCCGCGCGCTGGAGCAGCAGGCGGCCGAGCGGGCGCGCCCGCGGCCCAGGGTGCCTGCGCGTCCCGGGGGCGTCCTGCTCGCGCGCGCACTGTGCTGCCAGGCGAACAGGCAGACTTGGCAGGGCGTCAGGCATCAGTGTGGGAACTGTGCTGAGCGCGTAGGCCGCACGCAGCTGCGGCCTGTGGTGGCCGCCCTGAGGCACGCGCGCCGTGCCCGCAAAGCGGACTAGCACCCTGGATGTCTTCACTCCTGCACGCATAGAAAAACCCTGGTGTCGATGCGCGGCCCGGGTGCGGCCGCAGGCGGCGCGGGAGGAGGAGGCGGCCGGCCGCCGCAGCATGAAGGGCCGCGACGCGTTCGAGGAGCTGAAGCGCATGGCGGCCGCGACCGTGTCGGCCACGCCGCCCGGCCTGCGCGGCAGCCTGCCGGGCGGCGGCGGCGAGGCGTCCACCTCCGGCAGCGGTGCAGCCCCGGCTCAAAACCCCGCGCCCGCTCTCTGCGGGCGGCGCTGCTGGCTCGCCCGCCGGCAACAGCGTGCGGGTCAAGCGCATGGGCTGACTGCATGGCAGGCGCGCGACATGGCCAGACGGGCAGGGCCAGCCGCGGGAGGAGCTGCTGCCGAGCGCGCGCTGCTAGATGTCACCGGGCCGTCCCTGTGCGACACAGGGGTGACTCCGGACCTCGGTGGCTGCGGAACCTGCCAGGCGGCAAGCCGCCACTTGCATGACACAGGGTTGCTTAAGAGGCTTACGTATCACGCAGCCTCAATCCACCGCGCGCATCGAGGGGTTGTAAGCCCGCAGACGCTGCGTGCACGCCGGTACACGACAGCGACCCGTGACCCACTGCGCGCAACGACGGGCTGTTGCGCCGCGCAGACGGCGCGGGCGCGCCGGTGCACGCCAACGACCCGCGCGAGGACCTGGAGCGGCTGATGCGCGACGCGGCGGAGGGCGTGCCCGTCGCCGGGCGGCCCGCTACCTGGGAGGCCGGCCGCCCCGGCCAGCTGCCGGCCGGGCAGCCCGTGAAGCACCGCGGCTTTATCGATTACTCGCGGTGCGCGCGCCGGTCTGCGGCCGGCGCCCGCTGGCCCGAGGGGAGCGCAGCGCGCGGCGGAGAGCGCTGGGCGGCGGGCGGCGGCGCTTGCGGGCGCGGGGCGGCAAAAGGTGCATCATGGTTTGGTCGTTGGTCGCTTGTTTGACCTGTACTGAGCATGATCGATGGGGCATGAGTGCAAGCTGCGTCGCTACTGCGCCAGGAGCCGGGAGACCTGGCTGTATGCATCTTGCTCTTACAGCCCTTGGCTGCCTCCTGTGCAAAACAGGCATGAGCTGCATTCAGCGTGCGCCAGAGCCGCTAGGCGGGGCCGGGCAGCCGCCCGAGGCCGGCGGTGCTGCGCCCGCGGCGACAGCGCCCGAACGCGCCGCCAGGGCTGCAACACCAAGCGCGTGCGCGCGGCGGCGCGCAGGAACCCCATCCCCTACCGCGATGTGGAGCAGCGCATGGGCGACTGGGACGAGGTTGTCGCGCAGCTGCCGGCAGGCGAGCGCGGCGACCTGCTCAACACGCAGTCCGCGCGCTGCATGAACTGCGGCACGCCGTTCTGCCACCAGACGTCCTCGGGCGCGCGCCCGCCCGCAGGCGCCGCGCGCGCCCTAACCCTAAATGACGCATTGCCGACCCCGCGCACAGCTCCGGGGCGCCTGGCGCTCCTGAGCGCCGCTGTAGCGATCGTTGTTAGCGCCCGGCGCCGCTGCGCCATGGCTGCCCTACCCTGTACCATGCACCTAAGTATAGTCACCGCGGGCGCAGGCTGCCCTCTGGGCAACCTGATCCCGGAGTGGAACGACCTGGTGTACCAGGGCCGCTGGCGCGAGGCGCTGGACCGGCTGCTGGAGACGAACAACTTCCCCGAGTTCACCGGCCGCGTCTGCCCCGCGCCATGCGAGGGCGCCTGCGTGCTCGGCATCAATGAGCCGTCGGTCACCATAAAAAGCATCGAGCAGACCATCATCGATAAGGCGCGGCGCCGCCCGCGCGCGCTGCGCCCCTGACGCGCGCACCTCCGGCACGCCTGCCTGTCAGCCGCGTGGGCGGGAGCTGGCTTCGGCGGCGTCGCTCTGCGCTAGTGCCGGCTGCATGCCGGGCGCGATTACGCTGCTTGCTCACCTGATGCTGACAGGCGGCAGCGCCTAGGCGACGTTTGCAGGGCCGGGGGCCGGCGGGGCGGTGCCACACCCCTGCAGGGCGGATGGGCCGTTTTGTACCCGCAGCGGGGCTCACGTCTGCACCCCCGGCAGGGCTGGGAGATGGGCTGGATGGTGCCGCGCCCACCGGCCGCGCGCACGGGGCGGCGCGTGGCGGTCGTCGGCGGCGGGCCGGCCGGTCTGGCAGCGGCCGACCAGCTGAACAAGCTGGGCCACGCGGTGACCGTCTACGAGCGCGCCGACCGCGTGGGCGGGCTCATGATGTACGGCGTGCCCAACATGAAGACCAACAAGGAGGGCGTCGTGCAGCGGCGCGTGAATCTCATGGCGCGCGCCCCCCGCGGGTCCAGGGGGCCGATGGGCCTCTGTGAGCGGCTCGCGCGCCGCCCGCTGGCCGCACTGCTGTGCTCCCACCTGCGTCGCGCCCTGTCAATGCGCACTGCCGCACGCGCGGCAAGCGCGCATGCTCCCTTCCGCGCCCGCGGTCGCGTTGCACACGCCATCAGCGTGGTCGGCGGTGTGCATTGCAGCAATAGTGCTGTAGTGCGCCGGGTTTGTCCAACTGAGCAGCTCGCGCAAGCGGGGGCACTGCGCATGCACCGGGTGGGCCTGCACGCGCCATGCTTCGCACTACCATAAGGACCATAACTAAATTAAAACCCTGTGATAGGATTAGGGTCAGCCTCATCTCTACACCAGAAACAGAGCGCGGGCGCGCCGCGCAGGCGGAGGAGGGCATCACGTTCGTGACCGGCGCGCACGTGGGCGCCAACGTGGACCTCGCAGCCGTGCGCGCCGCGGCGGACGCCGTCGTGCTCGCGGCCGGCAGCACGCGGCCGCGCGACCTGCCCATCCCCGGGCGCGACGCGGCCGGCGTGCATTTCGCCATGGACTTTTTGACCGCCAACACCAAGAGCCTGCTGGACTCGGGCCTGGCCGACGGCGCCTACATCTCCGCCAAGGCGCGCCGCGCCGTGGCCGCAAGCGCCCCCCCTATGCGGCCGGCTGCTGCATGGACGCTGCACGGTCGAGGGCGTGCCATCATCTGCGCACTCTCTAGGGACCCGCACTTTCAGCAAACCTTCGTATGCCAAGGCGTGCCTCAGTGCAAGGAGGGGCTGGCCTGGCGGGGGCTCGACTCATCACACTGCTATGCACTGGCCACACCTGTTCTGGCGGCGCGGCGCGCAGCAGCGGGCCCTGGGCTTGACCAACGCGAAACCCTGACCGCCGCCGGCGCGCGCGGGCCGCGCAGGACAAGGCGGTGATCGTGATCGGCGGCGGCGACACCGGCACCGACTGCATAGGCACGAGCGTGCGCCACGGCGCGCGCCGCGTCATCAACCTGGAGCTCATGGAGCGGCCGCCGGACGCGCGCGCGCCCGGCAACCCCTGGCCCACCTGGCCGCGCGTGTTCCGCGTCGACTACGGCCACGCGGAGGCGGCCGCCAAGTTTGGCGCCGACCCGCGGCGCTACTGCGTGCTCAGCAAGCGCTTCATCCAGAACCAGGGCCGCGTGGTGGGCCTCGAGGTTGTGCAGGCGCGCCCTTGCCGCCGGCCGCTCGCCTGCGCGCGCGCTGGGGGGTGCGGAGGGTCTGTCAATTTCGAAGGCTTGTCTGAGCAGCTCAGGCTCACCTGTCTGAGGCGCGCCGCGCGCTGCGCTGCCTGGCTTGCCGCATGCCAGCTTGCCCAACCCGTGTCGCCCGGCTCGCCGCGCGGCCGCACCGCCGCGGCGACACACGCGCGGCCCCCGACTGCGATCCGAAGCCCCGCCAGCACGCCCGCAGCCCTGAGCGCGAGCGGCGCCGCGGCGCCGCAGGTGCGCTGGGAGCGGCCGGCGGGCGGCGGGCGGCCGGCGATGGTGGAGGTGCCGGGCAGCGAGGAGGTGCTGGAGGCCGACCTGGTGCTGCTGGCCATGGGCTTCCTGGGCCCGGAGGCCACGCTGGCGGCCGCGGCCGGCCTGGAGCTGGACCCGCGCTCCAACTTCAAGGCGCGCGCGGCCCCGCCCTGGGCGCCCCGGCCCTTCGAGCGCGATGGCATCGCCCGCGCCCGCTCCTGTTCCCGCCTGCGCGGCAAGTCGCGAACGGACCTGCCGAGCCAGCAAAGCATGCCCGCGTGCGCGCACATGACGGGAGCTCTGCGCCAGTGGGGTGCGCAGGCTCCCTTTGAGCCAGGCTTCGCTACGGACATAGGGTTAAGGCGGCGGCTGACGCGTCGCGCGCGCGCCGCAGGCCGAGTTCGGCGAGTACGCAACGAGCGTGCCGGGCGTGTTTGCGGCCGGCGACTGCCGCCGCGGGCAGAGCCTGGTGGTGTGGGCGATCGCGGAGGGCCGCGGCGCGGCCGCGCAGGTCGACGCGTTCCTGGCCGGCCGCCCGGCGGCGCCCAGGGGCAGCGGCGCCGCCGTGCGCGGCGGCTTTGTCG
>JAABUP010002962.1_pt1 | contig 31107 bp, 39 predicted proteins | sample 5559201 | NCBI WGS metagenome assembly JAABUP01 (sample SAMN10711887, study PRJNA513373) | rock metagenome | isolation source: Antarctica rocks | place: Antarctica
CAGCAACTTGAAGGTAGTTTGTGCATCAGGCTTGCCTTGACCCCACCAATACGCGTATACACCTGGTAGTATAGTACTTCCATATATAGTGCTTCCACACAGCAAATTGAAGGTAGTTTGTGCATCAGGCCTGCCTTGACCCCACAAATACGCGTATACACCTGGTAGTATAGTACTTCCATACATAGTGCTTACACATGGCAACTGGAAGGAAGGTGGTTTGTGCCAAAGGCCTGCCGTAACCCAATATATACGCGTTCATTTTCAGTATTTCTATTCTTGCATGTAGCAACTTGAAGGTTGGTGCATCAGGGCTGTGTTCAGTGTACAGATGTGGGTATATTCTCAGCGCTTCAGTACCTCCACATAGCCACTTGAAGAATGCATGCATAAAAAAGAAACAAAAGATGATGTAAGATAAGACTGGCAAAGTATGTCGTTGACTAGTAAACTGTGATAGTTTTGACAAACAGAGCATTTTCTGGCGACAAACAAAGCTTGAAAAAATTTTGAGTAGATATATTCTTTGTTTTTTGGTGCAGTTCTGCAGGATGAATGCAGCTGGCAGGACGAGTACATAAAATCTCAAGGTACTGAAGGCAGTGCTGTTCTTACATTGAGGGGAGTACCAATGAGGTCCTGGCCGACTAGGCTCATGAGGCACTCTGGCTGGCCAGTGACAGGCATTCGGTCCTGGTAGGACAGGTTCAGAGCAGATCTGTGCGTCATGACGTAGATCTCGTTGTTGAGCCCTCTGTAAGCGCCATACTGCCCCTCGGGGAGGACCCAGCAGTTGGTCTGGCCATACATTGTCTCTGGTCGCAGTGTGGCAGCCAGGAAGTAGACGGGCCCTTGACCCTGCGGGGGTTTAGAATTAGGGTTTAGGGTTTAGATTGGATCTAGGTTTAGAGATAAACCCTAAATGGGGGATGAACTTGTCTGCTGCCTGCTGTGTCACCAGCAAGGCTCTCGAATGCTGTTGGCCTCTAAAGAAGAGCACTGTGCTGACTTGGACACATGCACAACAGATCAAGGGACCAGCAGGATGCAGCCTCTCAAAAGACTTTGTCAGCGTTGAAGGGGCAGACAGTGCATCAAAAGTCCAGCAAACTTGAACAGCTTTGCTGAGCATACACAATACTCAACAGCCAAGACAAGATACAAGGGGCAAACCACTCCTCCTGCTCTACAAAAGCCAGCAAAAAATGCCCGTGAGCAGGCTAAATGGCAGAGGTGGGCAACCTGCAACTGAGTTGACTTTGGTGCACTACAAACAAAGGGTGGTGCGATTTTGTGACAAAGTAGCAAACGTATATCTTGTCAGAAATTTCGAAAGGGTTGTTCGCTTAAGTTTGGAGAAAAAGCATCATACTGTTCAAGGATTGACAAATCGAGACCTTCACATACAGCCATGGGAAGAGAATGATGTGAAGGGCATTCTCAGATCATGTAGATGCCCTGAGACAGGGCAAGGCAAGGCAGAACAGGGCAGGGCAGGACAGGGCAAGGGCAGGGCAAGGGCAGTGTGCAAAGCCAGGGCCATCTGGCAGGGGCAGGGCAGAGTCTGACCTCCAGGTTGGCCAGCTTGCCCTTCAGCTCCAGAGCCTTGAGCTTGATGAGCACATATTCCTGGGGATTGGCTCCCTCCCCGCTGGCTCTGTCATGGTCTGCACATGGCTGCTTGTCCAGCGGCGAGTAGACTGCATACCTGCATGTTGACACCGGTGGTGGTCAGGGTCCTTTGGTGACGGCATACAGAAAGTGTTACGGTACATGCAGAGCTGATATTTGCATGCTGGCACTGGTCACTGTCATAATCCTTTGGTGTCGGCGTACAGAAGTTGTCATGGTATATGCAAAGCTGCTTGTGTGGTTGCAAGAACGTTTCATTCCTCTGTTGCAGCAAAGCTCAATCTCATACACGGCTTGTGGTTGCTTGTTGAGGGAGCAGTGTATTCCACACCTGCCAACTTGCACAGACAGACGTGTTTGCATGTCACCAATGGCACTGCAACTTTTGATGTCAAAAAGCACAGTGCACATGTATGTCCTACACACAAGCTGATGCCTTCCACGAAGAAGCAAAAACATCAGATGCACTTTTGCACTGACTTTCAAAACACTGGAACCTACTGCCCACATGCGTTTGTGCAAAAGTCAAAGATTAGCAGCACTGCGGTCTGACAGCATGTGTCTGTGTCAGCATGTATCTGTGGCAGCATGTGTCTGTAGCAACATCTGTTGTAGCAGCATGTGTCTGTAGCAGGGCAGCAGCACATCAAGCTCAAGGCGATCACCTCTTGTCTCGGTAGACCCTGCCTTGCTTCTTCAGGGTGCGAAACTGCCACTGGACAAACGAGTCATAGTACTGGTTCACGTCTGTCGTGATGAAGGAGCGGCGCCAGTCGATGCCACACCCCATGGCCGCCATGTCACGCATTGCCAGAGGGGGAAAGTAGCGCAGCCAGTGACTGCTCTTCCTGCAATGTTGCACTAGTATAGTCAACTATCAGATCTTGTGAACATGGACTGTAGGCCACAATGCATATTGCCGAAAGTAGCACAGTCTGCAATTGCTCTTCCTGCAACATTGCATAAGTTTAGTCAGCTGATAGATCTTGTGAACACGAATTGTAAGCCACGTTGTGTATTGCTAGAGGAGGAAAGTAGCGCAGCCAGTGGCTGCTCTTCCTGCAATGTAGCACAAGTTTAGTCAACTGACAGATCTTGTGAACACGACTTGCAAGCCACATGGTGGATTGCCAGAAGGAGGAAAGTAGCGCAGCCAGTGGCTGCTCTTCCTGCAATGTAACACAAGTGTAGTCAGCTGACAGATCTGCTGAACATGGATCGTAGGGCACATTGCGTGTTGCCAGAGGGGAAAGTAGCGCAGCCAGTGACTGCTCTTCCTACAATGTTGCACGACTATGGTCAAGTGCCAGATCTCGTGAACATGGATCGTAGGGCACATTGCGTGTTGCCAGAGGGGAAAGTAGCACAGCAAGTGACTGCTCTTCCTGCAATGTAGCACAAGTGTAGTCAGCTGACAGATCTTGTGAACACGGATTGTAAGCCACTTCGTGTATTGTCAGAGGAGGAAAGTAATGCAGCCAGTGGCTGCTCTTCCTGCAATGTTGCGCAAGTGTAGTCACAGACAGATCTTGTGAACACGAGTTGTAAGCCACATAGTGTATTGTCAGAGGAGGAAAGTAGCACTGCCACTGAATGCTCTTCCGGCAAGGTTGCATAAGTACAGTCAACTGACAGCTCTTGTGAACATGGCCTGAAAGGTGGAAATAGATGGCTGCCAGACCATGTGCCACCCATGGAGGAAAGTAGCAAAGCCAGTCACTGCTCTTCCTGCAGTGTTGCACCACCAGACGAGTCATTCGACATCCATATATTGTGAATGTGCCTTGTAGGGTGTCAACTAGTGGCTGCCAGGATGTGCATCACCAGAGGTACAATGATTGCCCCTCCTGCAACTGTGCCTGACAAACAATGACAAACCTGTGAAATGTTGCCAGAAATGTAAGGGGTTTGCTGACAGTCACTAGCAGCCAAGTCATACACAGATGGGCAGAAACAGGATCAAATCCAGCCGAGATTGCCCAGAGTCCACACAAGCGCATCTGTGACTGAACACTCCTGTCACTGTACAAGACGTACAAGGCGTCATGACATGTTGGACAGCCATGGCTGGTGCAGTCGTGTTCATGGATGAGTAGTTGTGCTCGCCGAGTGCAATTCGATGAGTTTGAGGTCCAAAACGTGCAGGACAAGCTCTATGATATTGCTGTGTGCTTTCAAGCCAGGATGTCTGATGAGTCACAACTGGCTCCACACCCCAGACTGTAAGGTGCTAAATGAAATGAAATATTGCACCAACACTGATGCCCACGTCTGACCAAGCCGGTCAAGAGACATGGTGCCTGCCCTTGCTGCCAAATTTGCTTACTTCTGATGTTGTTTTCTACTCAGCATTCATCACCAACAGCCTGAGACAGTGATGCTGCGACTGATTGAAGGACCCTCTGGGTACCAGCACTATCACATGTCATACCTATTGCCCTGACTGCCAAAACACGACCTCAAACAGGGAGCTACTCAGGGCTGTAGAGACCTGACCTTAGGGGAAGACACATGTCAAATGAATGCAGCGAATGAAGTGAATGCATGCCAGCAGCTGTTGAGGGCAAGACCAGAAGCAGAGAGATGGTCCACCTGAATTCTGATATCTCAGACTCAGGGATGCCGCTGTCCCGAAGGATCTCCCACTGTCGCTTGGCTGTGCCCTGCTTGGCCGCTGCCTTGCTCTTCTTCCCCTTGAAACCTGCTCCAGGGTCCTTTGGAGTCTGCTCTGCTACAGCCTGCACTTCTGCCTCAGCTGCCTGAATGGTATGCAAACACACCATGTCAGCAGCATACATTATTGCCACTGAATGGAAGGCAAGAGACTCATGTCAGCAGCACAGATCATTGCCACTGAATGGAAGGCAAAAGATCTGTGTCAGCAGCACAGATAAATGCCAGCCCTCGTGCTCAAACCCTAGACTGGTTTCAGGGTATCACGAAGCACAAGTGACTGATGAAATCACAGCTTTTGTATCGTGATACATTGTCTGCCAAATGTATGTGCACAATGCAATACAATGCTGCTGACTTTATTAAGCAAATTTTTCAAAAGCGCTGCAGCTTCTAGCGCTCAATGTGCTGATGTTTGGAAGATTTACGACACTTAGGCATGGCATGGAAATTGGTGACATTTGACGTCAAGAAAAGCTCCTGCCTTTGACAGGAACACTGAATTCTGCAACAATGTCCACAGCTTCTTGGCAACTTTGGATGATACTGCAACCTGTGTTCGCATGGCGCCAACCAGGCTTGCTGTTAGGAGAGACTGGACAATCACACATGCAAGCCCCTCATGCACAAGATGTAACTGGCAAGGCAAAGCTCTAGGCTGCTGCCTCAGGAGGCTCCTGTCATGCTTGCTGAAAGGCGCAGAGTTTTCTTTCCTGGCAAGGCAGGGGAGCCAAGAGTTTCACTTACAGCAGCACCAGGCTCCTCATCTGGGAAGACAGGCAGGCTGCCTGGCTTGTCTGGATCACAGTACAGCTGAATCTCCCTCTCAAGTTTATCAGCACATGCCTGCAGCATCACAAGCTCAGGTTGGCTGAACATAATCACTTCCTGCAGACCGGAACCTTGTTGCACAACTCCCACACAATTGCCAATCTGCAGTATGACAGCCAATGCAGCGACGTACTGAGAAGCAGACAAGCATGGAAGAGAGATCAGAGTGACATAGGGACAGGTATGGGATGAGCACATGGTACAAAATGGTGGTTGCCGGGGGGGGGGGGGGGACAAGTTTTGGTACCTTGATGGGCATGCCAGTGCAGTGGAAGCCCTGTGGGAAGAGCACCTTCTTGCCACAAAGCCTGTGGAAAGCTGTGGCAAACTCCAACTGCAGACAGGCAGAGACCATGACTGTCACGTGTCCTGCATGTTCACAATGCACCCTGATGGCTATGCATGGCTCCATGCGGGAGCACCAGCCTGTGTGAGGATAAAAGCCCAACCACGTTGGCTCAATATTTGATGCCTTTTTTACCAAGTATGCTACTTTTTGCCAGTATAGCGGCATGACTGTGCAATGCTACTTGGTGTTGCTTGTGATACAGTGTGAATTGTTGCTCAGGAGGTGAGTTCATGCGCTTACAGGAAACAGTAAAGTGTGCAGTTTTGCACATTACGACTGATCAACAAAGGGCTTGTAGGGCTCACAAACCCCAGTGTGCGGGGGCAAGGGGCAGCATTGCCTGATGTATAGCAGATCCCACACAGCATAAAGCTTTTGTGTGCGCACCTTGGAAAGGGAGAATGCATGTCCCAGATGAAGCATTCCATTCATGTATGGGTAGGGAAAGTTGCCAAAGAACTTTCCTGCATCCCATGTCTCCCCTGCACAGACAACAGATAAATTTGATACGCAAATGTGATATGCAAATGTGTATTGTGCTATGTTATTGGGGGAAGGACAAGTGCAATTTTGCCTGTGATGACTTGTCAGCATCACAACAGCATTGAATACATTTCACGATCTGACCTTCTGCAGGTGCATCAACTTCGAAAACTTTGTCCTGTTGCCACCGTTCCTGAGCTTCCTTCTGATACCTAAGGAGTTCATCTCGCCTGGCTGTGTTAGCCTGACCCTATGTGCAGAAACAGGGGATGGGTTTGTTTATCTTCACCAAGACTGCAACCGGAAATTATAGGCGAAAGCAGAATTGCGAGACTTGTGTTTTGGCATACCTCCGACGCGTTCTTTGCAGCTGATGCCATTTTGGTTTCTGCGTTGACCTAGATCTCCAGCCTGGAAAGCTCTGCTGCGCCCGTGTGCAATCCTATCAAACAGCACTGACAAATCAGCAAGTGCACGCTTGCAGCTTGAGTGTGTCACTCTCTGCGCGGTCCGATCAAGGTGGGTACATTGTAGTCGGAGCAGCTGCAATTGCTGATCCGGCAGCTAGGGCAAATTTCTTCGAACTGGAACCCTAAATCGAAGCTGAACCAGCAAAACCGCAGCAAGTCGGAGTGGAACCGCTAGTGGAAGCGAGCTGTGCGCATTGGATGCTTGGCTGCACTGTGCATCATGGTCAGCGTCAACAACAGTGCTTTGGTGGACAAGCTGCACAATTTAAACTCAACGCAGCAAAGTATTGAGACGGTCTCAGCTTGGTGCAGTTTCTATCGGAAAGATGCCCGCAAGGTTGTTTCCATATGGGAGCAGGAGTTTGTCAAGATGCCCATGCCGAAACAGCTTGCGATGTCATATCTTGCAAATGACATATTGCAGAACAGCAGGAAGAAGGGCCCTGAGTTCGTTCACGAATTCTACAAAACGCTACCTAGAGCGGTCAAGCACCTGCTCAAACACGGAGACAACAAAGTCAAGAGGGCTGTGAACAGACTTGTTGACATTTGGGAGGACAGAAAGGTCAGTGCCCGCATGGTTGTGAAAGCTGTGCAATCGATGCCATTAACCAAGCCAGTGATCTGCTTCACAGGTCTTTGGTAACAGTGGTACCAGGCCCTTCAGAGAAGTCGCGTCTGAAGCAGAGACCCCTAAGCGTGCTGGCAGTGGCATCGCACAGGAGCAAGCACAGGGCGTACCAGCAAAGTTTGTTCCTCTGGAGGCCCTTGCAAATGCCTTGAGCGAGTCTCAGACCACATCGGACAGAAGCAATGCATTGGTTCAGATGGTCCTCCAGCTGGATGAGGTATAGTTAGCCATCATTACTTGTGGCTTAAGGTGCTGTACCAAGCCTTGCCTGCACCTCACTGACATCCACTGAGCTCACAAACCACCCCTTCACATTGTAAAATCGCGCATCTCAACTTGTCTCATCCTATGTGCGTGCTTGGACAGTGCCACGTAGCAGTCAATCACAAGTTTCAGTTGACACTGTGCATGCTGTGCAGGATATGCTGAGCACTGGCACTCAATCAGATCTATTGGCGGCGGGTCAGCTGCTGAAACAATACAATGGCTCTTTGCAGAGCCAGCTCAGCAGACATCAACATGCAGCACACATACTGCAGGCGCTACTTGCCGAACAGGTGAAGAATGTTGCATCAGCTTACCAGCATCAGCATATCTGAGCAGTCTCCTTCTTCCTGCGTGTGACAGACTGTACACCAACTGTTTGTCAGCATACGCAGCGGTGCGTCACATGTCAAGTCAGCGCATTGGAGCCAACACCTCTGCATAGCTTTATACCAGCTACCTTGTATGATCAGAGGCCATGAGTGCATATCAATGCCATCTGTCACAGTCTCAAATCAACATGAACAATGATCAGATCGTGCATGGTGTCCAAAAACTTTGGCCCACATGACTGCTCATATCAAGCTAATGATGATTGGACGTCCTGTGGATGTTTTTAACCATGCAACTCATGCAAATATTTCAGAGCCTCAGGAAACTCCATTTGCATATCTTCATTTGCTATGTTTGAACAACCACAAAGCTAAACAGTCATTCTGCTGCATGTACAAGTCCACTGACTTTTGCGTATGCAAACACAGGAAGAGAATGTGCAGCAAGTTCAGGAGCAACTAGAAGGGGGCAAGCAACAGCAGTTGCTCATCCAGGAGCGTCTGAACAGCGGAGCTGCAGCAGCAGCACAACAGCCTCAATCGCCTTTCATGCAAGAGAACAGCATCAACACACATGCACACCCTCCCATGCCTGATCAAGGCTATCAGGATGATCATGCTTACCAGAATGATCAGGATTACCCACATGCTCATGGCCAGCAAGCCAATCAGGATGATGAGATTGACATGGAGTTTGACCCCCCTGGCAGTGCTGTCGGGGTCCCCCCAGAGCCCCCTTTTGGACAGCACAGTGATGCTGGGTTGGGGCAGGATGGTCATGAAGAAGAGGCACAGGCAGCTGGAGGTCAGGGGCAAGAACCAGGGCCAGATGACCTGTATAGCCCTGGGTTGTCTGCACAGCCATCTGGCTCTTACATGTCTGAGCCAGGCTTTCAAGGTATGTCATGCTGCCATCTCTTGGCCCTAGCTGCACATCACTTGCATTGTCACTGCTTGTCAGACTGATGGCTGCTGCATGCTGAACAAATGTCAATGTGCCAGCTGAACAGATGTCAACATGCCAGCCATCAATGTGGCCACCAGTCCGCCCACGTCACAACGGTGTTCACAGATCCTGCAGGCATTCCCAATCAGTCCACTTATGTCTTGCCAGTTCATGTCACTGTTACGCAGCATCCCAACCAGTTGTTCATTCAACCATTCATTCATTCATTCATTCATTCATTCATTCATTCATTCCCTGACAGACTCAAGTAATGGTCACACCTCGGTCCTGCTCAATTTGACACTGAGCTGCCAGGAACGCTCCAATTCTGCAAAGTGAATCGATGATGCTTTCTTCAGGCAATGGAGTGGTACCTGCAATTGAAGCTGCTGGTGCAAGCGAAGGGGGAGATTATGCAGCTGCCCCAGAGGAGGGGGTGGGTCCTGATGCCCTGTCTCTCATGCAAGCTCTTCAGGCCCTTCCAAAGGTCAGCTGCAACCTTTGCTTCCTGATCATGCCAGTCCAATTTAGTGTCAGCTTGTTCGTGTGTGAGTAGCAGTTCAATCGCTGGTCTCTAGCTGCCCATTGGCATTGCAATTTTGCATTTGTGCGTAAGCCTGCTGTATGGCCTTTGGAATTGGGGTGAGGCATGCCTGATACCTACCTGGCTGATGCAAGAGCAAAGGCTGGCACAGATGTAAACCAATTGCAGTTGTGAGTCATCAGAATGCTTGTTTGAGCTATAGAGGGCACATCATTATTGTGCACGGCATACGAGGATGCATAAGTGGCAGCTGAGACCACTCCTGATGAGGATGTGCACTGCACCATGCAAGAAAATGGACTTGTTTCTAAAAAGAATGGTCAGCAAAGGCTTGTCACATCATCCTGGCCTCTCACAAAGTGCATTGGTGGTAACGGATTCATTCGATTTGAATGCATGATGCTCATCATCACACAGTCATCCTTGATCCCATGTTGATTTGTGGCTGCTGCAAACCTGCAGGAGCAAAGAGATGCCATCGGTTTGAACCTGTCATCGGTGTTTCAGCAGCCACCTGCGCCTGACCCAAATGACTTCCTGGCAGATCAAATGGTCAACTCCACAAAGGCACCTGAGGAATATGATCCAGAGGAGTTGTATGATCCCTCAGAGAACATGTAGTGTAGCAATTGGTATATCATAGAAATGTTATGTGATCTTGAAGTGCAATTAGTCAGGTTGACATGACAGACAGGTGGCCGTGTGTGGACGGCTGACAGTGCATTATATGGTGATAGTTGAGTTTTTGCATACTTGATGCTTCTGTGTCGTCTGAGACGTTTGCATCTGCTGAGTCTGAGTTGTCAGTAATCAGTCACAAACCATACCTTACTATAATAGAATTCTGCATTAGCAGACGGTAGTACTACTGTTTGCTTCTCTGCTGCCTGATTGAGAGACCTCTGACGTAACCACCTCTGGTTCCAGTTGACAGTATAAAAGATCTCTCACAGACGTTGCATGACCTTGACATGCTGCACCTTCGTGTTTAGTGGCTTTCTGTGCTCCATCTTTACGAAGGAATAACTATGCTCAGGATGCTTTTGAAGCTATCACAAGCGTGAGAGTCCCCAACCATTGTAGTAACCTCAGATACAATCCTGGTGTTCGAGCCTAAGCAGGAGTATGGCATAAGCGTGCAGGCACAATGTCCTTTGTAACATTATGCATAAAGCCTGGGACACCAGCATGCTGAGCGCCACCCGCTGGTGCTACACATCAATGGTGAACAAAGCATTGACAAATAAACGTAGCCACAACAGATACTGCTTGAAAGTGACTGATCTCAGCCCCTACAGCCAGCTCAATGGATACTTCAGATGTTGACAGGATGCAAGTACACGTGGCCATGGAATTCCACAAACAGGACAGGTAAATGCGCGGGGGAGGGGGGGGGGGGGGCAGTGTGCTGTATGCAAGGCTTATCTCTTGCTTTTGTGCACTATGTCTCATCTGAAGGACCATCACACAGCAGAATTAGGTCATAAAAAGTCATTACTGCTTGTATCATTAGACCGAGTCTCGTGAAAGTTGCACTCATGTTCAGTTCTCACATGCCAAGCACATTAGGACATGCAACAGTGTGTCCAAAGTGGTAAAAGGGCAGGCATCTTATTTTCTCCAATATTGCTGGACTCCAATGCTTCAGTGATGATTCATACATGGCTTTGCAGTAATGCATTTCAATGTAATGCATTAATACCCTGGTTGCATAGGATTCATATTACAAACACTGTGTGCTTGACATTGTGTGATGCGCCATGCAAGTTATGTCCTTAGTGAGGCTTGTTGGGCTCCTCTGTGGCACAGCTGGTTCAGAGCAGTTAGGCTTACACCACTTCATTGCAAGACACTAAAGAAAAGCAGTGCTCAAAATGATTGTACAACAGACTTGGTGACTGCTGATCAACATGTTCATACACAACAAAATACACGAGTCAGCACAATCACTTGACTCAGGAACAACCAATTCACATGCCATTGGTCTTGCAGTCATCTCAAAAATGCGACCACCAGCAGCAACTTGCAACTCATTGCAAGAGGTTCTGACCACTGCAGTCACTACCTCTGACGGCCTGAGCGCCTGCCAGGCTTCAGTGAGTTGACCTCTTCCTGTGACTCAAGAATGGGCTGGGCTGTGGTGTGACTGTGAAGCCTGGTGCTACGCCTCACAGTTGACCTGCATAGACAGCATCTCTTGGCCCCCGAGATTGACAGCAGCACATGAGTGCTGTCAGCTTCTGAGCATAGGCATAAGCAACCATTGTTTGTATCACTATTGCAAGGTCCAAAACTGAGCCTCTCTGACATTCAAAAATTTGATGCCACTGACAAGGCACCTCAGATGGGGCAGAACACTGGCACGCCTGCAAGATCCTGAATGCATGAGCGCATGAGCACTGAAGACACGAGTATTGCCTGCTGCCAGGCTGGGATGATGGGCCTGTGTTTGCCAAACCCTGAAGCACAGCTGGGGAAGTTGACGCAGGAAACTGTGCAGGATGGCGAGCAGGAGTTTGGCCACCATTGTGGGACAAAGCCCTCTGCACGTTGCGCGTCACACGCTGGCTGAACGAGGCCTGAGGGCCTTGCGTGCCTTCCTCAGGGCTGTTGGGAGCCGGCCCTGCTGGAGCTAGGTCACCAACAACAGGGCCGCTGGCAACAGGGTCTGCTGCATTGTTGCTGACAGTGCCTGCACATGCAAGGCAGTCAGCATTGCTTTGTTATGTCCAATAAAAAGCACACCTCCCGTGGCGCAAGGAACAAGACACACGCTGTGGGACAATTGCAATGAGTGCAGATTTAGGACAGCCGCCTTGCGAACAAACAGTCAAGATGGGTTCACAGCAGTGTATGCATGCTGACATCATGACGGCTGACTTGAGCTGGCACTGCCTGCATTGTCATGGGCAGAGTTTTGCCATGCACTAATGGGCAACAGGTGGTACACTGGACTGCGACTCAAGCGTCTGACCTGACTGAGAAGGCCTTGCGCCGCTGTTGGCGAAGGAGGAGTCCAGGCGGCGAGACACAGGGGGACTGTCGTCTGCTTCTTCAGCAGCATCATCATCATATTCTTCATGCTCCTCAGGGCTTCTGCATCAGACAGGCTTTCACATGTGTTGATTTGCTTGCTGATCAGCATGATGCCTGTGGACTCATTCAGATCAGGCATAGCTTGTTGCGCATGATCATCCTCTGCTTTGTTCTTTGAAAGGATCATGGAGGAGCCCTGCCATATATCTGTTGCAAGACAAGCTTTGCAGACCTAGCACGCCCAACTTATATCAGTCAGGCCGTCTTTGGGCGACGATTCTGACAGCAGCACATTTCTTTGCATACAACAGCATGCTTTGCAACACCCAATGGCGTTGTCTCCTTGTCATACCACCGACCGGATCGAAACAAGATACAGCGCGCAGTCCGTCAGGACCTCAGCCACTGCTCCTGCACACGTGTGCAATGATGCACGCAGACAAAGCAATGTAGAGCTGTGTTGGCAGCAGCAAGCTCACCTGCGTAACAGGCGCAGCAGCAGACCAACACCTCCAGTGGCAGCCAGCAATGCAAGCAAGGGCCAAAGGGTACGATGCAGAGACTTCACTGTCATGTCCTTGTCACTGTGAGGAGCACCGCGATCAGCTGTAGCCATGTGCGCATTGCTATCTGCAGCACGGCATGTACAACAGTCAGCAAACAATGTCTGCTGCCCATTTTTTGCTGCAGTCAGCAACAGTCATTGTAGCACAACTTCTGCAGCATTCATCAAACAGTAAATGAAGCGCATCTCCTGCGGCATGACATGCAGAGGAGTGACTGACAAACAGACAGACAGAAATCAGTTTGCTTTGCAAAGTCAGACCAAGAGCTGGCGGTCAGGCTTATTTCGGCTGGTCCACAGGTGGTAAGTATCACTCAGGTCTTCACCGTCGTCAGCAGGTGATGCTCTGCTTAAAAGCTCCACCTCGGCTTTTGCATCAGCCTGCAATCTCTGCTGATTTGGCGCCCAGTCATCATCATGATGATGCTGCTGCTGCTGCTGCTGCAAGTCAGCATGGTCAGGACTGTCTGCTGTGGGGACCTCCAAGGAACCCAGCAGGTTGTCCAGGGACTGCATGAGCTGTGCCGAGGCATCTGCCAGTCCTTGTGCAGGGTGTGTGTCAGGCAATGAGTCTGACTGCTCCTGCAGCAAGTCTGACAGCACTGATTGCGAGGACATTTGTGTGGCTGTTTATGCAAAATATGCCTTGTGTTGACCTGCAGGGAAGCAGGTTCAACAGCAGGTAGAGGTGCCGCGCTGTTTGCACAGTGTGAGAGCGTTTTGAGAACAACACATGTTTTGAGCAGAAAATTTGAATAATTTGGTGAACACAGAGGGTTGCACACAATAGTGCTGCAAATGCCCCATGTTGCAATAGACTGACATTGCCTATTCAGGCATGCATGTGCCACTCTGACTTCACAGGGGGGTTGTAACACATAATACAAATCACAAGTGCCAAAGCTGGCCTCCAGGGTGTCCATATGAAGCAGACGAGGACTGTACCTCAGGGGCAGAAGAGGAGCGCTGGGGCCAGCTCAGCAATCTACCAGACTTGCCAGCCACAGCAGCCTTAGTGGTGGACAAATACTGCGCTGTTGAGGACCAGCCTTGCTGCACTGCAGAGACAGACTGCTTGGCACTGACTTGCAGGCTGTGCAACACGTTTGTACAGCCTGACTCAGCAGCAGCCTGTGCGCTAGACAGCAGGTGTGAGCCTGTGTGGGAAGCCTGATGCCAAGCTTCAGAGAATGGCTGCGCTCGGACGGGGTAAGGGGAGTATGCTGACTGTGACATAGCAGCGTCCCCAGCAGAATTGTCCCTGCCTGGAGAGCCTGTCTCAGGCTGGGGCTGTTTGCTGCTAAAGAATCTGATAGGCTGTTGAGCTGCCCTGGCTAGGGCCATTGCCCTAGCCCAGCTGTGCTGCAGGTAACCTTCCAGTCCTGTTGCCGCAGGCTCAGACTTTATCCAGCTGGCACCACTGCCAGTGCATGCTGTGGTGTCCACTTCACCAACGACAATGTCATTTTCGGCAGCATTACTGCTACTGCTAGAAGCTGTGCTCAACTCAGCACCACTGGTGCTGTCAATGCTGTCAGTTGGAGAGGCAGTGTGGCTGGCAGTCTCATCACGACCAAGATCAGAGTCTGTGCTGCTCTGCTCACTGTCAATGTCTGAGTCCTACAGCAGAGCACGTTTTGGCTTGGAAGGGTGCACACCCAAGTGGTCTGTAATGCAATGTCAGAGGCTGGTGGCACATTGCCATGGTATGCTGTGATGTGAGATGAGACTGTGCATCTGTCCGCGGATTGCTTGCTAAGTGATAAGCTCTTGGGCTGAGCACTGAACAGCATGCACCCACTCTGGAACTTAAAAGCGAGTTGCACAGGGTACAGTCTGCGCTGCATGTCATATAGATTCACCAAAGCAAGGTGCATGGCAGCGGTGATTCTACTGTGCCAATACCTATCAGGACATGTACTGCACAGCCAGTCAGGTCAGAGTGATTGCATGCCACCAATGTAAACATCAATGCAAGGGTCCTCACCTGGACTGCATGCTCACTGTCAAAGCCAATGCCCAAGTCAGACTGTCCGCCTTCCCGAGCACTGTCAGCTGACTCATGCATGCCAGCTGACACGTCAAGCGCCTGTTGCATCCTAGCACGCAGAGCATCCACAGCAGCATGACCAAACTTTGTGTCACCTTCCTGAGGCTGCTGCTGCCGAGCAAACTCAAAGGACTGTCGGATGTCCTCCTGGCTTGGCACAGGGGGCCTGCCCTTGGGGGTGTTGGCGTGGTGGGAGTCAATGCCGGGGGCAATCCATGGCAACATGTCAAAAGCATAGGCGAACGGCAATTCCAGAGAGCCAGTCAGGGGTCCACCAGACCACATGTATGGAACTGCACACAATTACAACATCTTGAGTCTAAGCTGATGTGTTTGTTGCATACTGTGCATGAACATCAATGCTGAGCGTCAGTCATCAGGTTAAGGAGAGTAAGTGTGTTGCTTGGCAAGCTTGATTGATAGTTGGCAGCGTCATGCGGAGCAGCTACAACTTTCGTGGCAGCCTTTGTTGTTTGCAGGGTATGACTGATGCAAACTTAGGTGCATGCACAGCTCACGATTGGACACTGCACATGACATCTGCGCTGCAGTTGGAAGGCTGCAGTGAGTCTGGGCATGCAACTCATTGACTCAGCCATACAGGATCAGGTGCAATGACATCTCAGCTGAAGATGCCAAGGGACAAGTCAGGACTGCACAGCAACGCATTTCAGGCGCTCAAAATTTGGCTGTTGTACATCTGCCGTACAGGCACGATGTACCGCCGGATGCTCAAGACACAGGAGACAAAGTGGCTGCGTTTCCCAAGTCATGCTTAAACCCAATGATGATACCATTCATGCATTTCTTCATTAAACACATGTCTTACCTGACGGTTACGTATGTACAGCCCTCAATGCTTCCCTGGAACATGGTGCAACACAAACAGCAGCTGCAAGTTGAAGAAGTGGAAGAAGCAAGAAGTGCAATTGAAGAAGAAGTTGAAGAAGAAGTACTAACCAGCTGAGGGCCGCTCACCTGTGTTGCCCAAGCCGTGGTCAGTCTGGTGATGGTACAACTGCATCATGGGCAGGCTCTCATAGCTGTTCCAGCTGCCAAAAGCAGCTCCCACAAAGACCACCATGCGGACCAAGATGGGCAGCCACACCTGAGTGGTGCTCTTTGCTGCACGGGGGCGCTGCCGCACTTTTGACACCTCCTCCTGAGCCTGCATCACCCAACAAATCACATTAAACACACTAACAATATCAGTATTTACGCTTTCCAGCTCATGATGAGCTAGGTACGTGCAGGGCAAGTCCTGTCTCTCCAGAGCAATCTGTTCTGTGCATGTCTATGAGGTCTACTGATAGAATCATGTTGACACCACATGTAAATCATGTTGAGTTGTGACAAGCAGGGTGCAGCAGCACAGTGATGTACAGCTGACTGCAATAGCAGACTCCCGACAGCATTATCCTGCATCCTGCAGCAAACTCATCTGCATTCAGGAAAGTTGCTGGGTGGGTGAGGGAAGGCATTCATGCGGGGAGTGCTGTAGAAAGGTATGGTCAGATGGATGAAGCATAAGAAAGAAAAGAAAAGAAAGAAGAAAGAAAAGACTACGCCTTTTGGCATTCGTTGTACAAAAGCTGGAGGATGAGATACATTGGGGTTCCCTGTAGATGGATGAAGCGCTGCTAAGTCAGACAATGGAGATCAGCACAAACACCAGTCACCCTAGAATCGTTGAGTCCAGGGACAATCGGACAAGACACTCTAGTGTGTCTGTACCCAGACTGGAATCTGGGGAAGCCTTTGGGCCTGGAATGCTCACATCAGGATCTCTTGAAAGAGCATGCGACTGCACATGCTTACAGATAAGTGATCAACATTGTACGTGAAAAGGCAGGCTTTGCATCTCTTTCAGCAGATTATTTGTCCTGAAGATGGATGCAAAGTGTGTCATGGGATGTCACCTGCTGGGCCAGGTCATCAAGCTGGGGTTTGGGCTTAACGAAGGGTGTCAGGGGGCGCAGGTCCAGGCGTTTCGGCTGGATCGTCTCCTCATCCTGTAAGTAACAAGCTTACTGTTAGGCCCAAGCCTCTGGTGGCAGCACAAGCTTGTTGAGTCATGCATGACTGCAAGCAGGTCGGCATGTCAGAAGGCTTGCTGCTGAAGTCATCAGCAACACAGCAGCATCCAGCCAGATTTGTGATGCCATAACAGCAGGGAGTGTTAGTATCCACAGAATGGACAAAAAGCTGGAAATGTGGATGTGTCCACCAGGTATGCAGCAATGCATGCAGTGACATGTTTCACAGCAAGATTTGCGCACCATGCCAGGCTGTTGCATCTTCTTCATCCATCCTGGCGTCCTGGTCTTCAGCCATGCAGGGGTCAAGCCCTTGGGGGTCCACCAAGACCCGTATTCCCTAACCCCTGCAGTCTTAGGGGTAGCAGACACACCCCTGGCTGAACCTCCCTTGGGGATGTGAGACAGCATTTCCAGCTCAGGCAGCCTGGTCTTCAGGTGAGGCGTGGTTGCCTGATCAGGCAAGCTTCTGTTTAGGCGAGGAGTGCTGGCCTGATCAGGCATGCTGCTGATCAGCTCAGGTGTGCTTGTTTGATTAGGCGCTCCACTGTGGATCTGTGATGGAGTTGATTGGTCAGGCAAGTGCTCATAGGGTTGAAACGTGGTTGCTACATCAGGCACGCTGTCCCTTGTAGTGCCACATGTACTTGCCTGGTCAAGCATGTTGCGCAGTTGTGAAGACTGCTGAAGCAGGCTTTCCGTGACGATGTTGGACACATCAGAAACATGTGGCTCCTGAGGCCGTGCCTGATCAAGCACATCTGACACCTCCTGCGCTTGCAGGTTGCTTGCATCAGCTGCTGCCGGGTTGATCACCTCTGACAGCTCCACAGACAGACTGCTCACGGACACTGCATCCTGATCAGGCAAATGCACACCAATGTGAGGAGTGTCACCGCAGAGGCCTTCAAGGGCAGCTTGATCAGGCAAGCCTGAAGAATGAGATCTGAGCTGCAGCAGGGCGCTGATTGCCTCATCAGGCTGGTGCTGCTGCTGACGTGGACCTTCGTCCACTGCTGTTGTGTCAAGCAGATCTGCTAGCATACCGCCTGCATGAGCCTCATCAGGCTGTGACGAGGGTACTTCCTGAGACTGGGTGCTTGATGGCAGCAAGGCTGAGCCAGAGTCTGGTTCTGGAAGAGGGGCAGGGGCAGCGGCCTGATCAGGCGAGTCAAAGGGCTCTTCCCAGAGGGAGTTCCAGGAGTCATTTGGGGCAGGAGCCTGATCAGGCGAGGCTGCAGCAAGCCTGCCTGCGGTTGTTGCCTGTTCAGGCTGTGAAGGAAGAGGAATAGCTGAGGGGCTTCCAAATGGCTGGGGCGCATCAGAGGGCTCCTGAGTGGGGCTGTTGCCCTCAGATACTCCTGAAGCTTCAGCCATGCTATCTGACACAGGCTGACGCTGAACAGTGGCAGATGGCATGCCTGATGTGCTTGCGGTTGTGCCTGCCATATTTGGAGACGGATGCAAAGTCACTGGTCTGCTGTGCTGTGCTCCCATGTATCCTGGCTGATGTATCACTGTATCATTGCTTTGAGCAGCGGCAGAGGTGGCTGGGCCAATGAAGGGGCTAAAGCCTGTGGTGGGAAGGCTGTCTTGCTGGGCAGACTCAGAGGCAGCTTGAGGGGCAAGGCGACTGACAGAGCCTGTCAAAGTGCCCTTGCTGGTGGTAGTGGCGTCTCCAGGCATGCTGATTGGGCTGACAGAGGCAGCATGTACACCACTCTGCAAAGTCAATGATCTGTGTGACAGCAAGACCAGCAGGAATGGGTAAAGACGCAACATCAGCTCAGCTTCTGTATGCCTTGGGCTGCAAGTCAGTGTGCAGATCTGAGCTATTGAGTCATGTAGGTACTTAGAGCTGAATGGCATCCTGCTGTGTCGGGTATCAGAAGCTTCTTCCAACCTCACAAAATGAGCCATTAAAGCTGTTGCCAGCCTCAACAACAATGCTGGGAACATGTTCTATTAAAGGGTGCAAGACACAGGAACCATATGCACAATGAGCTGCATGCAGCCTGGCATGCTGCCTAATGAACATGTGGTCTGCCAAGTCCACACTTACCAGAACCTCTCCACTGTCCAGTGGTGCTGTGCGACGACTGTCACCAGAAGTGCCACTGATGGCTGGGCTGTCATCCAGACCCCTGCCCAGGGGCCTGCCCCCAGGGGAGGTTAGGGGGGAGGAACTCATGTTTGGGGTGGACAAGGATGACAGCATGTCTGTGAAGAGGGGATGTCGGCTTGCGCTGCTGACAAGGGGCGAGGTGTATTCAGGCATGCCACTGCTACTTGCCGGGCTTGAATGCCTGCAACCACAAGCATATTACATCATGTAGGTACAACACAACACAGGAGTGTGAGAGTCTGTTGCAATATATGGTATATTGCTGGTCTGGAATTATCTGAGAATTTTATGACATGTGTACATCACGCAATGCAACAGGTGATGTGCATCTCAATTTATGTACACATTGTCCATACCACGGCAACCCATTGTCATATCTCATGTCAAGAACAGAGAACAGCAGCAATGTGGTGTTCACGTCTGAGTGGCAAACAATTGCATGCAAGCCTCAAATAGCGTGTTCTGCATTATACACAGAAGATACCACTGGTGTTATGAACAGTAACCTGATTATAGCTGCACAGGGTATATTGTACACGGAAGATACTGTTGGTGTTTTGGACGATAACCATAATTATAGCTGCATGTGTTATATAAACCAAGAAACAAGCTGCATGCTGTAGAGCAGCGCATGCATACAATACTCACAAGCTGAGGACTGCTCTTGACAACAGTGCAGTTGTGAATTTGCAGGATTTGCAGTGGCATGTACATGTAAACACATGTGCTGACCTGCTGGACGATGGACTGCGGCCCTTGAAGGCAGCATTGCTTGTCCTGCTGCGCCATGCAGGTGCCACAAAACTGGCAAAAGCACTAGAGCCTGGAGTCATGGATGGAGGAGCAAAGGGAGTAGGAGGCAAAGACACGCCTCGCCCCATAGGACCAGCTGGAGTAGGCATGCCAATGCCTCCCACAGGAGTTGCTGCTTCATCAGCATCCACTGGAGCTGCTGAACCCCTGTTTAGAGGTGTGGATGCTGGCAGTGAAGTGGACGAGGCATCCGCCAGAGGGACAGTATTGGCACTGCTGGGACAGTTGATGTCATCCACAGGGCCTGCATGATTGAAAATGAGTTTCAACAAGCTTGTTCGTACAGAGCTAGCTGAGGATGCTACTACAAACTGTACACACAGGCAGGTCTGGCCCTTGCTTCCACAGCCACAAACGCTTACCCGGAGCAAAACGCACGCGAGACTGCTTGCTGCCACGTCGGGCTTCGGCAGTATCACGTGTTGTAGGGCTTCTGTTCTCCTTCTCTCTGCACATGCAGTCAGTGAACCGTCAAATCCAGAGTGACCAAAAACAGCTGACTCTTGGCACTGTTGGAGCAGTAGACTAGGTCCATACGTCTTAGCAGCGTTCCTAACAGGTCCAAAGCTGAAGTTGTCAGAGTTGTTTTGATCTGCCATCTCGAACTTCCTCTAGAGTCGATGTATCCTGCGGCGTGACATACCGGCTCTGACGTAAACGCTCTTGAGCTTGTGCAGTCGAACAGTGAAGTTGTTACAACAAGCTGCTTTCCGCAATATCACTCAGCTGACTGCAGTGTTTGATAGTCAACGTATATTCAAAATTTAAGAGCACGTGCGTCAATGAAGTATGCTCCGGAACCAGTTGCCTACGTCCGAGGTAATATATGTGCATCAACATTTACACGTGCAGCTTCCTTACATAAGCCGTAAGTGCAAAGCTGGCTACAGCAAAATAAAAAAGGGCATCAGTATACTGTAAGCAGCGCAAATGCACTATACATGAGTGTGCATGGATACGCTACTAGCAGTGTTTGATCTGATATGGAGGGGGCTTTCTTGACAAACAGCTTTGCTGCTGTTCGCCCACACCACAGCGTTGTCACGCTTGCCAAAATGACATTAGCAATGCCCCTGCAGGTTGCATGACAGCTCTCAACAGCAGCTGTTGACTGTATCAAGTTGCAATGCCAGTACAGACTGCTGAAATTTTTAAGAGCAGAAGTTCATCTGCGCCTGAGCATGGTAGGATGTAGCACAAGCACACATAATTGGTGTTACCAGAAAGAGACAGAGTGAGTGTGACTCATGACTAGCAACATGCAAACAAGGGCACATAACTTGCACACCGAGAGATGCATTGAGCGCAGCCTCCACTTCAAAACGGTGTGAACGCTGGGCAGGAGCTTGTACCTAGGTATAATCAATGCCAGGAGAGCAAAGACCACCATTGGAAGCAAGCAGTATCCCAGAAGGCAGCAGCAGCTGTACAGGCCAAGAGATTGAGACTCTGGATTTTCTGTGCCAGCCATGTTATTCACTACCAGCCACACCACAATACTGCTGACTACGCTCCAGCCCAAAATGACGCCAAAATGCAGCTTGCCTGTCTGCAAGGTACACTTATGCATGACTTGTTACTTGAGTACTCAGATAGGGTTGTTGACGATGATGCAGGTCGGGCTGCATGTGGTACAACATGCAGCACTAAAACACATAGCGCCTGTCTTCAAAAGCAATAAATGCTTTTTGCCTAAGCTTCATTTAACAGCCACATTTCCACAAGAAAAATGCTGAATGGTGATCATGTCCTGCGTCAATGCTGTGTATGCAGTGAAGCTTGTTGAGCATCTGATGGCTCTCACCAGCAGATGTATGCAGGCAAGCACCAAAACAAAGATCAGGGGCCCGCCCATGTCCAATTCTTCAAGGTTCAATTTGCGTGTCCTGCTGCTGGCAATACAGGTTGACCGCTGCAAGATGCCTGTTATGTCAATGCCCAGCTCTGCAGAATGGAAACGCTAGCTGAGTCAGTATCCAAATAGACAAAGCAAATGCATTGTGCTAAGTAAGGGGAAGGTCCTGTCAGACAATACTCATCAATGCAACAAGTCTATCAGCTTATGACAAGTGTATTTGACTCTATTCACCAAATCCAGATACCTTCCAGTAGAGGTGGCTCGTCTTCGAATGTTCCATATGTAGCTGCTGAAGATGACGGCCCAGGAGTGTCAAAGCTGTAATCTGAACGCCCGGCACTCTCATACCATTCGACCCCACCACCTTGTCCAGACCTTTGAGAGCCTGATGCTAGTGAGAACTCTGCACACACACTGCTGATTCACAAGTGCCTGTTATCCGGTGGACTGCTGCAGATGGCTGCCTTCTAGCGAGCAGCATCACCTGCCATGCACTCGCAATCACCAAGATCAGCAGCTGTGCGAGATCACTGCCGGTGGGGGGACAGGAGAAACAAGGGTCGCGTAGACTATGTTGAAAAGACGTAGACGACGGGACGAGGGCAGCCTATACTTTCTAATGCTTATGCTTTGATCGATCGATGCTGAACTGTACGGGCGAAGCATAGACTACGTACAAATCAGAGTGCATGTCGAGTCGGCCATATAGGAAAAGGGTTCTTCTTTAAAGGCGCCCTCAGGGCCAGAAGTGCCCTCAGGAAAGGCGTAAAAGCCTTTTCTAAAGGTGACAAGCATTGACAGTTAATTGCGGCAAAGACAGCATCTGCGGCCCGCTTGGCGACTTTGCCAGCCATCAGGATGGTGTACCGGCCTTGCGGGCATGTCCCAAACAGCTTTAGTGCAAGTCACCTCTTCACAACGGCGCTCACCGTCGTTAGTGCATGACTGCACAGGGTGTATGCGGCCATAAGCTGTGTGACGTGTCGCGGTGCGAGAGATGCTGCAGTGTCATGTGAAACACCTGTCAAAACAGAGGCTGCCGTGCTCGCCTTCGCGCAGTCATTGACGTAAGAAGCAAACGCTCAGACACTGTAATGCGAAAACAAGTTGATCTGCTCCGCCCAGACGACGGCTTGAATCTGAACCAGCTGCAGACCCACCAAGAGTTTCAGCCCCAAGTCTGTATGGTAGTGACTACGACTCTGCTCGGTAACCTCGTCCTAGGCAGCCAAAAGGCCTTGCTGATCAGGCTGCACATACAGATCCTGATTCTGCAAGCTACTGATGCCAGCTAATACTTGTGCAGGCCACTTCCCCTCGTGGATCTTGCTAATGGTTGTGTGAGAATGGCTGAGAATGCTTGAGGCATAATGCCTATAGCTAGCGGTGGAACAGAAACAAGTGAGCCATCTGCGCATAGGTGACGCAGCTGCTTGTGGACACCTGCATGTCAATTGTTGGCATCATCTGGGCAGTGAGCGCTCGGCTGCCCAGCTCCATAACATGCGCACTTCCTTGCAACTCCATATGCATCATGTGTCTGTAGGACGAGATGCTACAGCATGTGCTGTGTGCTGATGGTTTTTAGATCAGAAGATGAGGTTTCCCTAAGCATGTTAGATCTGTACCTACCTGTGACGTGGCCAGCAGAATGGAGACCATCATTAGCCAACACACCGCGAGGATGACATGCACAGGCAGGACATTGTTTTGCTGCATGTGCATCAAGCTATCTCCTTGCAGGCTGCATATGTTCTGTTTGCATGTGATGAGAGCTGTGTCTGCCAATTGCAGAGGTCTTGAAGCACACACCGCTCCATGTTGGCGTGCCAATGCTGCAAAACCCTAGTCACAGGCAGAGTGTGCGGCTGGCTGAATTGGTTCGAACGCCTGTACGAGCTCATTAGTGATGTGATCATGGGTAAGTGGCCTGTGCAATATCAGCTTTTACATCACTGCCAAGATCTCTGTACATGTACAGCCTGATTGTGGCTATACATGCAGCTGGTAAGCTTGGAATGTGCAGTGTTGGCTATAAGATTGCCAAACAATCTCGTGCATCATTGCTTGCAGACGGTCTGAATCTCAGTATCAAACATATTAACAGTTGCACCCAACATGTACCACCAGTCTGAGCAAAGCCATGCATGAAATGTACTTGTCCTTGAGATGCAAGTAATGCTGAGCTTGTGCATCAATTTGACAAGTATTCAGGCTAGATTGCCTGCATGCTGATGCACAAGCAAAGGATAAGCTTATTTGGGTCTGGCAATGTGCTACTCAGTGCTCAATATTGTCTCAGGTGCAGCAATGGCTGTAGTCTGGCTGAGAGATGTGCTCATAGCCAAGGACAAATGGCATGAGTCTCAATGCACTCAGGTGGCCCAGCAGTCAATGGTCTTACTAAGCCCAGGTATGCATATCTGTTTTTTGGACTTGACTGCTTGGATTGTGTTGTCAAGTCTTGCGAGGGAGTATGCTTTTAATTGCTGTGTTTTGACTCTTAACTTATTGCGCTGTTGCCACGCAGGTGAAACACAATAAGCGGCTGCACAAGCAGTGACCATGGTGATGACATCATATGTGAACATACTTGCCACAGTGGATACAACATCACCACAATCAAAGCTGCTTGTGTGCATGGCTTTGACTGCAATGATGCCTTGCGAGTTTGCGGCCACTGTGCTCAACATGGGCCATGCATTGTTGCAAACAGCATGCATCTACGCCAAGAGATCATCAGTTGGCTTTCACGACTCATTGCAAGCCACAGGTGTAGTGTCTTCTGTTGTGCCTTGTCCAGGCTTGACTCTGAGACACTATAAGTGATGCATAGCATGCGTGCAGGCAATGTGAGATGTCAGTCCAGATCACTGCAAGCTATACATGTACTGACTGCGGTCGTGCACTGTCCAAGATCGAGTTCAGTTTTCTGTATATGGCCTGTATGCATTGCTGCAGGCACTGTGGAGTTCGGTTGTCAATTCAGCTCAACTGCATGCAATAGATGTAAAGACTGCTGTCAAGCTTGGGCCAGAATCGAGTTTCTAGCTGCTATTAATGCTATTGTTACAAATGCATGCAGGCACTAAAAATTGTCAATTGGTCTACAGAACTCTATAGGTGTACTAACTCGTGTCATACCTTGCCCAAGATCGAGTCTTGGCCACAGTGATCAGTGCATAGCCTGCAGGCAGTGGTGCAAAGTGCATACAGGCATAATGATTTGCCATTCCAGCTCACTGCAAGGTACAGGTGTATTGACTGCTGTCATGCATTTACCAAGATCGTGTTTACTAATAGCCTATTGTTATGGACGCACAGCCCTCATGCAATGCTGCAGGCACTGTGAATTGTCAATCTAGCTCACTGCCAATGGCAGCTGTAAGAATTGCTGTGCAGCTTCAAATTTGGCCAGACAAGATTCAGGCTGCTTTGATCAAACCATAGCGTGCATGCATGCATAGCAGCTACAAAGTGCATGCAGGCACTGCCAATTGTCAACTGGCTCATAGCAATTTATAGCTTTACTGACTGAGTCTTGGCTACATTGATTCATGCATAGCCTGCATGCATTGGTGCAAACTACATACAGGCACTGCAAATCGTCGGTCCAGCTCACTGCAAGCTACAGGATCTAATGAACTAACTTCTGTGATCATGATGCTCTGACCAGAATCAGCTCACAGGCTGCTTTAATTCATGCACAGCATGCATACATTGCTGCCAACTGCATTCGGCTGTTCCAGCTCACTGCCATTGCTTGCAAGCTACATGTGGTGTTTCCCCCAGAACTTCACACATCTAGCTACAAAAAGCATACAAGCACTGTGGTCTGCCCACGAGCTTACTGCAATCTACAGGCCGACAGCCCTAGGTGTCCTGACTGTTGTTGCGCATCAACCAGCATGTAATTGTGGCTGCAGTGATTCATCCACGGCCTGCATGCATATGCATTGGTGCAAACTGCATACAGGTACTGTAAAATGTTGATTCAGCTCACGGCGAGTGCTAGCAACTGATGTATTGACAGTAAATACAGATGCAGTCACTGCTGTGGGCTGTCAATCACAATTGAGTACCAGGCTAGTGTCGTTGCATCATCAAATGCACAGCCTGCATGCATTGGTGCAAAGGCTGTAGGGAATGTAGCCAGTACAATGAAGATTCAGCTCTCTGCATGCAAGAGATAATTTGACTGCTGTGAGGTGTAATCCATAAGTGTCTTTCAGGCTGCTTTCACTGATGCACATCTTGCATGCATGCATTGTTACAAGGTGCGTACAAGCGCTATGAGCCGTAAAGCCATGGTTCCTGCAGGAGCCATGGTTTCAGCTGATCAGCTCAAAACAAGCTACAAATGTGAAGACCACCGTCATGCTGCAATCAAAATCGAGCTTGAGGCTGCGGCAATTGATGCAAAGCATGCATGCAATCTGCAAACTGCGTGCAGGCAGTGATACAGGTGTAAGACGGCAATCTAGCTTACTGCAAGGTACACATGTATCAGCTGCATTTGTGAATTGACCAGAATAAAATTGCAGACTGCTGTATTTGATGCAGGCCAATCAACCAAGCTGATTTGCGCTTGCCATACGGCTCAAAAAGACAGTCATGAATGTTGCCTGTCTTGTCAACTTCAGCCCAGCTGGCCCATAGCTGCCATGAACAAAGGGCCTGCAGTCATGTCCATCTAAAGTCTGCACACATTTGGCTCATGTCTCAATTTGTATCTATCAAGCTTGCCAACATGACTCATCATCACATGTTCTGTAGCCCATAGCAAAGGTGCATAGCATGTTTTGAATGTACGTAGCATACAAAGCAGGGAGCAAGTACCATTCGCAGTTTGCGCCTGTCATAGCACTCTAACAGTCCCTGAGCTGCATTAAGCTCAGCTGGCCCATAGCTGCCTAGAACAGAAGGCCATCAATCAAGTCCATCCAAATCATGGTAATGTTAGCTTTCATGTCTCAATCTGCAACATCCTACCCTGAGATGCAAGCATGCATATCAAAACAGTACATGAACAAGGAAAACACAATTACCAAATAGGCCATGGTGTGCATTGACCTCTCAATCACTGACTACACGCTTCTGTAGTCGATTTGCGCAAACTATCCCCTGTCCACTTCCTAACAAGTCCAATGCGTATCAAGCCATTGATCCTGCAATACATGCACAACATCAGTGATTGCTGCAGAGCACGGAAACTTGCACATTGCAGATGCATCACTCACTTAGCAACAGCTGAGTCACCGTCCATATTGCTGCAGATTGCAGCCAATGTAGAGCTTGCCATCAGATTGAACCAGTAGTGCTGTGAGTGCCGGAGTACCAGCTACCATGTGCAGCAGCTTTGTTGTTGCCAGGACCAGGCATTTCCACAATGATTATAAAGCTGTATACAGACAATGTGAGCTTGTGCAGATCCAAAAATTGCAGTCAACACAGCTTAAGGAAACATGCACATGACATGCTGGCTGCAAGCTCATTGCACTGGCTGGAGTGCAAACCTTTTTATCCAGTGTTGATCCTCTGCGCAGAAAGGTTTCTTTGATCTTGACCTCTGCAGCAGACTGCTCATCTGTGCCTGAGTGTGAATTTTCAACAGCTGTATCATCCTCTGACTACCCACTGTCTTCAGTTTGCTTGCTGAGAGCTCGAGGTTGCCCAAGCTCAAGGCGGTCCTCGTCTGACAGATCATCTTCACTAGCAGCACGGCCGTCTGGCGGGGCCTTGCGGCGTATATCGGGTAAAACCTCTGTGATTGGAGGTCTAGATACATGCACATATTGCGTTGATGGCCATGTACAGGTGGTTCGTGACCTGCAATGTCAACAGCTCAAGGCAGTGCAATATGACTGACCTGCTGATCAGCTTGCTTATCTGGCTCAATAACATCCCAACAGCCAGTCGCCCCGTTGCAGCGTCTAATTGTCTCTCTTTGAGGCATCCATCACTGTATCAGTCACTCGACACGGCTGAGAAGCGCAACAAAGGACGTGCTCAAGGTCATGCCACCTTAAGCGGTGGTGGACCGACGCGGGACCTATCTTTGCGTCGGCGGTCCTTTGAGAGACAGCATACACCTCTCTGCTGCTATGCGACGAAGTTTGACAGTGTATCACGGTCGCCCGCAACCGTTTCTCTTAGAGCAAACGTTCTTAGCTGCAGACACTTTGAAAAGACGGTCAGAAGTGTCTTATATTCGTACTTTTAGAAGTACGCTTTATACTGATCTTCCGCCCTCAGTCGGCAGACCTTCGCTTTTGCCTTTCAGGACATAGAGTGCCTGTCAGTGACTTCCCTTTCATTCTGGGCAAAATGGCTGCAGTTTCAAGCTTCCAATGGCAATGTTGACATTTGGTAGATTAGAATACAGCACCACCAAACTCATTCATGACCACCTAGCACGTCAGAGTGAGCATGTCAGCAAGCACAGTGCAGCCATACCAGTGAAGAAACAGTCTCATCACACGAGCCCATCAGCCAAAAGGTACATTGCGTATGGTGCAAACCACAGAAAGGCAGGGCCTGCTGGCCTTGGCTAGCATGTTGCTACCATTCACTGAAGGATCAGTAAAAAAATCCTTACCCAGATGTGCCTGTCCACAAGTGGTTTGTTGACATAAATGCAGCTCTCAATAACACAGCAAAAATGTTACACCTGCCTAGGTGCTGAACCTCGTCTGGACAACTCCATCAGCAAAGGATTGTCAGGACTTTGCGAGGTAGTCTGCCTACCAGTTGTCAGCACCTGTTGTCCACAATACCTGGTGTCATGAGCAATCATGTCTAGATTGCCTGTCAAAGCATTGTTGCATCCAGGGGACACATTGACAACATTTGAACTCTGCTTTTTCAATCGACCAGCAGCCAGAGCGAGTGGTTCCTGCTTCTGAGACTGTGCAGCGACATGGTCTGAACACCTTCTGCAGCATCGACGGCACAGCCTTTGACTGCCACAGTAAAACCCCAGATAGTTACGCAGTGTTGCAACTGAAAACCTGCAGCGGCACAGCCAAGCACATTACCGGCCGACATACTCACAGAAGCTCAGGGCACAGCTTGAATGAAATCCAGAAGGAAGCGAGTATTGGTTGACCAGCTCCAGCAGGTATGTATAACACCCTTGCAGCGCTTTGCATCAGCAATGTTGGTCATGATGCATTGGGTTCACTTGGCAAGCAAAGAAGCATGACTGGCAAGCTCATTGAAGTTATGCATGCATGCTGTCATGCTGCAAAGGGGCCAAAGTTTCATGGCGAGACCCTCACCAGACAAAAAACAGAACAACATAAGCCAGAGGTAGCAGGACATACACAGCCACAGACTTGTCTGTGTGCCAGGTCACTGCATTGTACACCCAATGATCCGAAGCACCATAATAGATCCACATAAATAGCTCATAGACTGAGCCATACAAAACCATCACCTGCAGTGTACTGAAATAAACTTGCAGATTCATGCGTCTGTGAATGCACTGTGAAGCTACAAATTTGTGCACAGCCATAAAGCATGTTCTCACAGACAATCTAAAGCAGATAACACAAGATGTATGATACTGCATGTATGCCACATGAGAGTCGTGCGCGAAATGTTCAGCAGATGACCTGTAAATGATATGAGGTGAATGGAACTTTGGAAAACCAAGCATCCAAAAGCATGATGGGCGCATTCATTGCATGTTTGAGATAGTCATCTGGATATGGTCCTGCAAGCATGCACAACTGTCGTATTAGTAGCCCTTATAGGGATGCACAAGACAGGCTGCTCTGGAGAGACAAGACTTGTCCTGCACGTACCTAGCTCATCATGAGCTGGAAAGCGTTTTAATTATTATTATTATTATTAAGCATGCACATCTCAATCAGGACATCCCAGTCACTCCTGCACTTGAACATCTATACTAATGCTTGCAGGGATAGAACGAAGGGTGGCAAAGGTGGGTGACAGCTGATCACGATGACATGACAGGATCAGTGACAGTGAGCATTGAGGTGCATGAATGGTACCTGATATGCCAGAGCCAGAAATGACTGCCCAGTAAAAGACAAGCACTGCTGTAGAGGTGACTGCAGCAGTTTGCAATACCAAGCAGTGAACTTTCTCCAGTATGGACCACTTAATGAGCTGCAAGAAAACAGAGTGTAGGTGGGTCATGACTATAGTGCATCAATGCATGGTGCAACGAGTTGGTACCATGGCACAGGAGATGCAACAGTTGCAGTTGTGTTTCAGCTCAGCAGACAGTGCACAGCTTGCTCTTCCTTTGTGACAAGTGCAAGGGGGCTTTTCAAAGCAATGAGCATGCAGCAAGCAGGCAGCAAGTGAAGCACGGGGCATGAGATGATAAACTACTGACGGGCAGACGTGCAGGACAAGTTGTCGGCTCTGCAAGTAGCGCGCCAAGCTCAAAAACAAAGCAATACCCAATAAAAAGCAGCACAACACATGACATGTACAAAGAAGCAGCTGTCACCTGTGGATCATATTGCAGCTCAGCTGGCACCATTCTTTCAGAAGCTGAGGGGTCATGCCAATTTCCTTTGGCAAATGCTGACTTAGTGGGCAGAAAAGACCCTGCAGCTGCCGCATGCTGGCTACCAACAGCATGTCCGTCCCGTGTAATTGCTGCGCTGTCGCTCAAGACTGGTGCTTGCATCACCCATGATGTGTCACCGAGCCTGTGTGACTGCCTGCTGCTCATGGAGGCTGGCAATGCTGGCTGAACAAAAGCTGGTGCGATTCCACTTTCTATATCATTTAGTGTGACTGCGCTGGTGCTCGCAACGCTGTCTGAAGCATGTTGTGAATGGCTGTCATGCAGAACAAGTCCAGGGCGGCCATGTACAACAACTCTGCTGAGGTGATGACAGGTGATGAGGTATTTGAGAGAGACTGCCACGCCCAGCACTGTTGACATGACGACAAGGCAGAAGCTCCAGCCTGTGAAGTATGCCATCCAGTAGGCCCTTTCAAATCCATGAGCTGCTGCAGCTGCAGACCGAGCGTTAGGTGTGACATAAGCAAGTGACTGCAAGCCAAACCAATGCTGTTCCTGCCTGAAAGTCCGTCTACTGTGAGTATGTCTGCCAAGTATATCAAGATCACGACCCGAAGCAGCAACAGCCCCCGGCTGCCTAGCCAGAAGGACTTGACCTGCAGCATGTACACATCCTGAACTTTGGGCCCTCATTTGTTCTGTAAGGAACAAACCCCACGCCTTCCTCAGAGAGCTAATACAATTCATACCAGGTCTCTCGGGTCTAGGAGGTCAAAACACCAGAAAGTCTCGGGCTGTGGGTCAGCAAACTTGAGCCTGCAATCATGTTGACTTGCTGATGCCAGAGCTTGCACTGCAACTTGAGCGTGACCGCCGCAAGCAGCCTTACCCGTTGGTGAAGCACAAAAGCGGTGGAATATGCAGGACCCTGCTCAGCCAGGAGTTCTCGTTCGCAGCGTA